>PJUA01000048.1_pt1 | contig 146198 bp, 97 predicted proteins | sample 1512151 | NCBI WGS metagenome assembly PJUA01 (sample SAMN08177678, study PRJNA422409) | Soil metagenome, whole genome shotgun sequencing project. | isolation source: Soil enriched on filter paper: beechwood xylan treatment | place: USA: Madison | collected 2015-01-15 | reverse complement strand
TTTCGATATGCTTTTTCTATATATGATGTTCTTAATGGAACATTTGATCTACCGACGAGATGTTCCTAACGGAACATTTTTCGATATGCTTTTTCTATATATGATGTTCTTAATGGAACATTTTTTAAAACAGATATATAATCTTATGTTCCGTTAGGAACATATCGTTGGTAACACCAATAAATGCTTAGGTTCATATCGTTCCGTAGGAACGTTTGAAATCACTAATCTATAGGTTCTTTAAAAATATACTGCTCATCATATTCTACTTCGAATGCTTTTAAAAACTTTTGATATTCTTCTAAAAACGTTTCTTTTGTATGGTGTACTTCTTGATTTTGTATATATCGAATTACATTAGGAACATGACTTCTGGAATAAGAAAAAGCACCATAACCTTCCTGCCACGCAAAATATGATGATAATTTTTGCTCTTTAATCCATTTGCTTGTTTCTGTTTTGATATTCTGAATAAGTGACGAAATAGATTGTGTGGGCCTCATACCTATAAATATATGGATATGATCGGGCATACTGTTTATACATAGCATTTTGTGTTGATTACTCTGAATTATTCCAGTTATATATTGATGTAATCTTTCCTTCCAATCTTTTGTGATTAATGCTTTTCTATATTTCACTGCAAAAACAAACTGAACATGCAGCTGTGTATATGTATTTGCCATAATAAATATTCAATTGATGCTAATCAAACGTTCCTACGGAACGTAAAATCATCGCAAATTATTTTATTTTTCTACCGACGAGATGTTCCTAGCAGAATATTTTCGATACGTTTTTTTTCCTATCTGATGTTCCCAACGGAACATTTAATTTACCGACGAGATGTTCCTAGAGGAACATTTTCGATACGTTTTTTTTTTCCTATATGATGTTCCCAACGAAATATTTAATTTACCGACGAGATGTTCCTAGCGGAACATTATTTTATAACAATTTCTCAAAAAGTGCTTTTTGCTCCTCATTTAATTCTTTTACAATTTTGGAGAAACCTTTACTTTTTCCAAAAGTGGTATACATAATACTTCCCCAGCAGTAATCTGCCATTTCCTGCGTATCGTTTCCACTGTCTGAATACTCTTTTATATCTTGATCTGTAAAATAATAAGCTGTAAAATTTTCTTTGCTGTCTAATAATAATTTCAAACTGTTTTCAGCAGCAAAATACGGAATAAAGGCTTTATTATGCGGATGTTCCTGCATTGACAACAATGCATTAATATATACACGAATTGACTTTTCGGTTACGCCGAATTTTTCTAAAAATGCCGGAGTAAATTTTGCCTGAATCGATTGGTGTTCTTCATCTACAGTTTGATAATAATCGATGAGTGTTTCAAAATATTTTTCGTCTTGCAATCCTAAAGCAAAAACGGCAAAGGTCGAAGGCATGGCACAATTTTCATCTTCGAGGTTATTGTACCATTCGTATTCTTTTTTCGAAAGATTAATGTATTCTAAAATGCTTTTATGAAGGTTTGGATATTTAACTGCTTCTGCAAACAGATAGTTCTGTCCGCATTTTGGAAGCCCTTTTACAGGAAGCAGTTCTTTATTTTTTGATGAAAACGCTATTTCATAACTCTTAGGAAAATCAGATTTTAGAAGCGCATTTACAAAACTCAATGCTTTACCATAACTTTCTTCTGTTTCATTATTGAGCTTGATATTTATCGTGGCAAAAACATCATTAGCTTTAGCTGTAAAATCACTGTCTTTATAATCTGTCAGTTCTTTTGGGAGTTTTCCTGTTCCAAATTTCTTAAGTTTTTCTACTTCATCAGAACCTAATTCAATTACGATATCAAAATATTCATTTGCTGTAACCGAGGCATAACTTGGTCCATATTTAATATGAGAAACCGCTAAATAACATAAAAAGCTTAAGAGTTCTTTTTGATCTTCTGACAAGTCTGGCTGAGAATGTTTTTCTTCTGTTTTAGGAATAAAAATCTTGTATTTGCCTTTTTTAACTCTTTCAAAAGTATTAAAAACCAGTTCTTCAGTTTGTTTTCCAAGCGAATAATAGTAACTATCAAATCCGTTTAACTTTCTTAATTTTTCAAAAAAAGCAATATACTGGTCTTTTGAGAAAGCTCTGGTTGTGAAAAAATATTCAATAATTTTATCAAGAAGGAATTTTTCTCCCGTATCCAGCAAATAAGGATTTGGATAAGCTTTATCTACTTTAACCGTTCCGTTTTCTATAGCGCTAATGAATCTTTCTAAAAGGGCTTCGTTTCCTTCAATTTTTACTAAATAATTTAATTCTCTCATTATAGTTTTATTCGTTTTCTTGTAATTTCTTTAAATCTGATTCTATTCGCTTTTTTGAAAGCAGATACGTTTTTAAGTCAATTTTTGCTTTATTCTCTTCCAGTTCTTTTAATTCTAAGCGAAGTTCACGGTTTCTAAGCTCTTTTTCTGAAAGCTCTTTTTCAGGATAAAGTATATCGAGTTCATCTTCGACATTGGTGGTTTTGCTCAAAACTTCTTCGAGTGTATTTCCTAAAAATACCCAGCAGTCGTGATCATATCCCAGATTTCCCGCCGGAACCAAAATTATCGGGAAACCATTATTTTCTCTAAGATCATAAGCATAAAACTTTCCGCCGCCGTTAAATGCTATTGGCAGAAATGCAGGCGCCCAAATAGGGAATCCGTAATTTATATACATCTGCCGAATTTCTTCTAAGGAGAAAAAACCAAATTCACGTTCGCCGTTTATAATGCCTCCGCCGTTTGAATATTGCAAAAGCTCAATATATTCTTTGGGAAGTTTAAGCTGATGTGGAATAGGAAAATGTTTTGGATCTCTTCCGTTTGGATACAAACTGTTGATATCAGGAAAGTTTTCAAATTCTTGTTTTGAAAATGGTTTTGTAAAGAAATCGTCTGAAACCAATTCTGTTAAACCGGACTGTTTATCGAAAAAGCTAAATTTACTGAACCACATAATTATTCATTTTCTTCATCGTCATAAGCTTCGTCGTCATCATACGAAAGGTAAGACCAATCGATGTCTATACAATCCAGAATTTCGTCAAAACGATTTTGATCGCTGGTTCCGATAAAAGCAGCAGTACAATTTTTATTTTGATCGAATGACAAACTAATTACATCATAAAAATTGTTTGTATATACTTTTTGATTGTCTCTGCTTATTTCGGGTGCAGGCTTCCAGTTTTCTTCTACAAATTTTACAATTTCTGAGTCTATTGGACCTATATAATTTCCATTGTATTTCAGTCCGCCTAAAGTTCCGTTATATACGCCCATAAACAGAAAGAAATTATCTGTAGTCTGGGTTTCAACTTCCCAATCTGTTTGTTCGATGGTATCGTAACTTCCGTAAACCGGGGGATTATCCAGTTTTAAATCGTCTTTTTTAATTCCCCACATCGCCACAACCTGATTTTCTTCATAAATAACCAGAACATCATCTTCAGAGAATTCAATTTCTCCATTGGGTTTCATTAGTCGGTTATGTGCGTAATTGAGGTTTTCTTCTTTTCCTAATTCCAGATAATATTCTTTGAGTTTTTTCGGAAATGTAATTTCTAAATCTTTTTCAACTGCAAGGATTTCATCTTCAGAAAATCCGTAGTTTTCCTTTTCAGAAAGTCCGTAAAGGCGTTTTATTTTTTGTATATAATTCATTGTAAAGTCTTCTTTTATTAAGAGATTAATATCTCCATTTTTTAACCGTTTTTTCGTCCAGCAGGCCTATAACAATTTCTTCTCTCCAATTATCAATTTCTTTATCATCAGAAAAATCATTTTGGGCAAAAATTAAACAGCCTTTTAAATAGTCATCAACGGTATCAAAAAATTTAGTCAGGTAAGGTCTGTCGTCGTGGTCGTAGTAATAGATTTCTTTTGTTTCGCTGTGAAAGCAAAACATATTTCCATTGCCCAAATAATCGCTGAAAGAAATTAAATATGGCAAAAGTAATTTATCTTCTTCGGTAAAATCCGGACCATATTGCGGTGCATCTAACCAAATATCTTTTATCCAGTCTACTTCTTCAAAGTCCTGAAGCTGTTCGCCAATATCAGCGATTCCAAATGTTTCGTAAAATAATTTTAAATTTTCTGGTAATGCAGTTCCTAATTTTGTTTCGAGTGCCAGAATTTCTTCTTTTGAAACAGGTTTCTTTAAATCGTCTCCAAAATTATCAGCAATGGCTTCGATAATTTTTTTAGTATTTATTTTCCAGTCCGGATCTCCAATTTTGTCAAACGGAATCAGAATATCTTCTTTTTTATGTATCTCAATCATGGTGCAGGCTTATATATTTTACGAAATGTGAAAATACATAATTCCTTGTAAGATTGCAATTACTTTATGATTGATAATACAATCTTAATTATTCTCAGAAAAAAATTCAAGCTGTTTAAATACCGGAATAAGCGATTTTCCTTTTTCAGATAATGTGTATTCTATATGGAGCGGTTTTAATTTGATAATGTTTTTATCTAAAAGTCCAAATTCTTCAAGCTCGCGCAGTGCAGTAGAAATAGATTGTTTGTTTGCGCCTTTAATGTCTCTCAAAAGTCCGTTAAAGCGTAACGGGCCGGCTTCAGCCAAAAGAAAAATCTGTGGTTTCCATTTACCTGATAATAATTTTAGAAGTCCCTGAGCCGGACATTCGTTCTTTTTTGGGGAGCTGTTTTCTGTAGTCATCTTTTTTAGACTAATTGACTTGTGATTAAATACGGACGAACTTTGCGTAAAAATAAAAAACTAAGTGTAAATAAAACAGTTGTTATGAAAATACTGCCGCTGTTGTTAATCTTGATTTGCAGTACAAACTGCCAGTCGCAAAATAATTCGAAAATGAACGAAAACAAAACAAATCCGTTATTGTGTGATCCTGTAAACGGTATGTGCGAAATGCCGGCGGGTGAAATATCAAACGAAAAAACGGTTATTAAAACAGAAAATAAACCTGTAAAAATAATTTATTATACTGATCCTATTTGTTCTTCATGCTGGGGAATTGAGCCTCAGCTTCGAAAATTAAAACTGGAATATGGTGATTATTTTGAAATTGATTACAGAATGGGCGGTTTACTGCCGGATTGGAGTTACAACAGCGGCGGAATCAGTAAACCATCTGACGTAGCGCATCATTGGGACGAAGCCAGTTTGCATTATGAAATGCCTATTGATGGCGATGTCTGGCTTGAAGATCCGCTGGATTCTTCTTATCCGTCTTGTATTGCCATGAAGGCGGCGCAGATGCAGGATAAACAAAAGGCGATACATTTTATGCGGATTCTGCGTGAGAAATTGTATCTCGAAAAGAAAAATATTGCGAAATGGGAAAATATTGCCGAGGCAGCTAAAGTGGCAGATCTGGATACCGAAAAACTGAAAAAAGATTTTGAAATTGATGCCGTAAAGCTTTTTCGAAATGATTTAAATATGGCCAAAAATCTGAATGTAAGAGGTTTCCCGACTTTTTATTTTTCTGACGGCAATAACAATCAATTAACGGTTTATGGCTCTAAACCTTATGCTTCTTACGAAAATGCCCTGCTTGTCCTGGTTCCTGATGCCAAAAAGAAAAAGTTTGAAAATAAAAATACTTTGTCTCTTTTTGAAGTTTACCCAACACTGGCTCCAAAAGAATATGCAGTTATTCAGGATATATCTGTTAAAGATGCTGAGATCATTCTCGAAGAATTGTTACGAAAAGGAAAACTGGATAAAAAAACCATTAAAAATGGTTCGCTGTACAGTATAAAATAGTTTTAAAAACAAAAGCCGTAAATAGATGTTTACGGCTTTTATTTTTATTTTTTTTTTAATATTTCATATTTCAAGAAAAGGCAGTTTTTGAGGAGAAAGCAACCATGAAATTCCATCTTCTTCTTGTTTTACATGCCATACAATAAAACCTAATGCAATTTCTTTAAATCCGTATTCTGAATATACAAATGGAGGAATCCATATAAGTTCAATGTCACCATCTCCTTCCCATCCTGCATTTTTAAATAAATTTGCTGCTATTTTTTTATATTCATCTGCGTTTGGTAAAAAATGATTTGGATCAAATGTGAAATTTAAATTATCAATCCATTCATAAACATACAATTTAAAAGTTTTTAATTCTTCTGGTTTGTATTTTATTACTTCATCTTTTTTTATCGAATAGGCCATTCTTTAAATTCTTTGATTAATAAGCAAAACTATTTTTTTTTAAATAAAAAGACAGTTATTAAAAATCATTTTTTTATCAATTTAAGCCAAAATAATATACATTAAAAATAAACTTTTAAATTCCTTCCAAAATCAATTCAGCTGCTGCATCAATTGCCTGATTAATTATACTTTCGGGATTTCCAGTAAATTCAAAACGACGTGCCGTTTCTTTATCCGAAAAAATGATATGAACAAAAATGGTTCCAACGGGCTTTTCTTCGTTTTCACTTCCGCCTGGAGTCGTAAGTCCGGTTAAGGCAACACAGATATCTGAATTCATGTAACGATAAAAATTCTGTGCCATAAGTTTGGTCACTTCTTCAGATTCTGCACTGTATTTTTCGATTGTGCCCCACGGAATATGAAGCAGATCTTCTTTCATTGATGAATGATAACACACCATTCCTCCTATTAATATTCGTCCGGAATTAAAAACTGTCGAGAATTCATAACTCATTTTTCCTGCTGATGCGCTTTCTACAAATGTTATGGTAAGATTTTTTTCAATCAGAGTTTGGCAGCAGGCAGTTACTTTATCAGAAGCCATTTCTATTTTGTTTTAGTTAAACAATTTTACTAATCAAATTTAAAATGGATTGCAGAAACGAAACTTACACAATTTCTTACAGTTATTATATTATAAGTAACTGTTAATTATGCAGCTATAATGTATTTTCCTGTAAGATACTCAGACGACTCTCTTGCTAATTTTGTAAAAACACAGTATTAGTTACTGAAAACTACTTTGCTGAAACTACAGCAGAGACAGAAAAAATAATAACTAAAATAATGATGTTATGGAAAAGCAAAGCAACTTTGAATATGGTCAGACGGATCCTGACTATATCGATCAAAATACACTTATTGATGGTACTTACTATAATGATGATCAATATAGTAAGGAGTTAACAAAGGAAACTACACAGGAATTTGGAGAAAGCGATCCCGATATAATTGAACAAAATACTCTTGTTGATAATGATAATTATGCAAGAGATGAGGACCAATATCAATATCAGGAAGAATTTATTGAAGATTTGAATCATCCTGAACAGGATTTTGAAAAGAATACCAATATAAGAGCTGAAAATATCCCGAATGAGGAACGAATTGTAAATGAAGATGATCTCATTACAAATGACGGCAATCGCGATGATTTTGATGATGATTCGGAACCAGCCTATGATAATGATGCTGAAAAAGACAGTGATCTTGACGATGATGAGGAACTTGATGATTTTGATGCTGAGCATTATCCTGAAAATCATCCTAGAGAATAGAATAAAAATTAGTTTAAAAATATGGTTTTATGACTTTAGCGGCTCAAATTGTCTGGTTATTTGTTCTGGCTGTTCCTATAGCCTGTATAAGCTGGACGGTAACACATGAAGAAATTTTTAGAGAACCTCATGAATGGTGTGTTAAACGTTCTAAAAATGACCGATATATTTTGTCAAGAAAGTTTTTCTACCTGCTTACTTGCGAATACTGCTTCAGCCATTATGTTACAATTGCGTTTTTAATTCTCTGCAATTATAAACTTTTGTTAAACGACTGGAGAGGATATATTTTGGCCGGATTTTCGCTGGTGTTTATAGCAAATGTTTATATGAGTTTTTTTGCATTGCTGCGTCAGGCCATAAAAAAAGAAAAAGTTGAAATTGAAAAAATTGAAACTGAAACCGATAACGAAAAAAATGTCACACAAAATAAAAATACGTTTAATTAAATAAAGAAAAATCATGGAAAATTTACAGTTTATTGACCCATTATTGCACGGAATCAAACCTATTGAAAACAATACAAAAAACCTTTCTGTTAAACAGCTGGCGTGCGCCGGTATTGGTTCTCTTTTAGTTGGAGCCGCTTTAAAGAAAACAGGACATAATAAAGCTGCCGCTTTTGTTGGAAGTCTTGCTCTGCCATTATTATCTGCAGCAGTTTATAAAAAAATAGCAAATAAATAAAAGGGAAAAACGTTTGCTGATTGCGAAAATGCCCGTTAAGGTTTAAAACCTAACGGGCATTTTCTATTAATGTCATGTTTATATCTTGCTGGGTAATTTTTACGCACTTTGGTTATTTGAAATCAAAAATGGCAGTATCTGATTTTAATTTGCAGGAAGATTAATATTTCCTTCAACCCAGTTTAAAGCTTTATTAAATGCTTCTTTTTTAAAGCCGTGAAACTCTCCTGGAACCACATAACTAAATCCGTTAGTAAAAGAGATAATATCTTCAGAATCGGTTACGATTGCAGCTCTGTTCCATTTTCCCAAATGTTTTAATCCTAAAAGAGCGTCCTGAAGCCATGCTCCTGCTGTAAAATTTTTAATATCGGTATCTAAAACTAATAAAAAATTAATTTCATTGGTTTGTTTTACCAAATGTTCTACTGCAGGTACAACTGCTGTTAAAAAATCGTCTTTTGTTACTTCTGCCAATGCTCTAAAAGCAACAATATTATCGGTAGTGTCAATTTGATGTATCATGATTTTTATTCATTTTGAGTTATTTTTATACAATTTCTGCCAAGACATCGCCAACAATAATTAGTCTGTCTGACAGATCAAATTTAAATATAGATCAACAGATATATCTTACATTTTTATTATCTGTTATTACACAATACCTATCTCTTTACTTTTTTAAGTAATTCTCTTTGGTGATGGTTTTTCATCACATAATTCTAAAGTCGATTGTTCCCCAAAACAGGTACTGCTTTCATAAGAATTTGTTATAAATCGCACTAGTAAATTTACTAAAATAAAAAATGTAATACACTGTAATTAAGGCGTTTTATAGAATTATTAACTCAAATCGAAACCAAAAGAAAAAGCCTGTTTCTTCCGAAAACAGGCTTTTTACAAAAAATAAAAAATAAACTAACACAAAATCTTAATTGTACCCTTGGTTTTGTTGAAACACTTTTTGGTCGATAACAGTTTGAGGAATTGGAAATATTCTTCTAAATGGCTGTGAAGCTGCTTTTGCAGTTCCGGCTAAATCGTATTTTCCAAAACGAATGCTCTGTGGTCTTCTTTGCAATTCCCAATATAATTCGAAACCTAATTCTTTGTACAATTGCTGTGAATCTAAAGATGTAAGGGCTTTTCCAGCAGCGTTTCCGAATAAAGATTCTCTTTTTCTGCTTGTACGCAGTTTGTTTAAATCATCCATTGCAGAACCAGTGTTTCCTTTTCTGAAATAAGCTTCGGCTCTCATTGCGTAAATTCCTCCTAAACGGAATAATGGAATATCAACATTACTGTTTCCGTTTCCTCCTTCAGGGTCAAATTCATATTTAAAAACACGAGCTCCCTGATTAATTTCATTTTGAGCAAAAACAGATTTAGTTGGATCTGAGAATGTTAATGATGGTGTAAAATTCATTCTTGTACCTGTGCTTTTTTCCATATACAATGGAGAAACTTTAATACGGTTTCCTACCATTTCAAGAGAACCAGAAGCTAATAATATCGGTCCGTATTGAAGTCCAGCCTGAATTCCTCTGTTGAAGTGAAACCAAGGTAAATTAGCGCTTTTTGGAACAATATCTGTTGCCGGAACACTTACATCTGTACCGTCATTCATAAACCATGTACCATCAGCATATTGATAATGCTGTTCAAATCTTGGATCATCGTGATTGCCATCCCATGTTGCATAAAACTCAGGAGTTGTACAAGCTGCATTTGTTCCTCTGTTTGCTGCAGATGTTCTTTGGTTACGTTCCATACATACATAAGCAAAGCTGTTAGAACCATTACGGATGTAATCTATCTTTTGAGAAATCGCAAAAATAAGTTCTTTACCATTGTCATTATCTCTGGCAAAGTTTTTAAAATAATCACTTTCTAAACTAAATTTTCCTGAATCGATCAACAATGATGTGTAGTAAATAACACGATCCATATCAGTTCCTCCGCCTGATAATGCCGGTTCATTAAAATTAAAATTTGATGATGCATTGTAACGGTCTTTAAATACCGCACGGTTTAAGTACATTGTAGCTAAGAAACCATAAGCTGCCTGTTTTGTAAATCTTCCGTGGTAAGTTCTCTGCGTTCCAATATCAGCTAAATCCGGAATTAAAGCCTCAACATCGGTAATTAATTTATCGATTTGAGTATCTGCTTTTAAAATTTGTAAAGTCGCTTTAGGATCCATTGGATCTTTGTATGGAGCCTGTCCGTACAAATCCAAAGTAGTATATGTATAAAAAGCCAAAAGTGCTTTTGCTTCTGCAGAAAATAATTTCTTTTCAGGAATTGAACTTTGTTCAGCCGATTGTATAGCTGTTATACAACGTGTAATACCATTTGTTAATAAATCCCAGTTTCCTACAATAATTGCATTACTAGAGCTCCATGTAAATTCGTGCATGTCTCTCCATTTTCCGCCATCTCCCCAGTCACTTCCGCGGGTTGGTAAAATAGCTTCATCTGTAGTATACTCCTGCATAGCAAAAATGGCTCCGTGATCAACGAAAGTTCCGTCACCTAATCTGTCATAAGCGGCAGCCAGTGAACCCGCAGGATCTGAAACTGTATTTCCGGGAATTTCATCTAAAAAGACTTCATCCAGATCAGTACAGCTGTTTAGAAGAAAAATAAAAGAGAATAATGTTAAAACTTTTATGCTTAAAAATGTCTTTGTCTTCATAATTTATAATTTTAAAGTTGCTCCAAAACTGAACGTTCTCGAAGTTGGATAAGCTGCGTAATCAATTCCAATAGATTGGTTACCATCGGTAGCTTTAGGAGTATTTACTAACGGATCAAATCCAGTATAATTTGTAATTGTAATTAGGTTATTTCCTGTTACATAAAGTGTTAAGCCATTAATCCAGTTCAATCCTTTCAAATCAAAATTGTAACCTATACGTGCCGCATTTAATCTTATAAAATCAGACTTTTCTAAGAAAAGTGTAGACAAAATTGGTGAGTTTGCCGGGTTTGCCCCTGACTCATAATATCCTGCTGCAACGTTACGATCTGATGCTAAGTTGTTAATATTTAAAGCATTCAACCCTGTATTGTTCAACAAATAACCGCCTGTTTGTCCAATTATAGAAAATGAGAACGTAAAGTTTTTGTATCTCATATCACTGTTGAAACCGTAATAAAAAGTTGGTAAAGCTCCTTCAATAATAACTCTGTCGCTGTTATCAATTTTACCGTCTCCATTTTGGTCTTTAAATACGTTTGCTCCATTTTGATCAAAACCAGTATGTTCTAACAAATAGAATGAACCTGCTGCATAACCGCTTTTATAAATGTTAGCATTAACACCTGATTGTCCGGGACCAGAAATAGCACCTGTTAAGATTTCTGAAAGCGGCAGGTTTTCGATTTTATTGTTTAATGTTGATCCATTCACATCAACATTCCAGCTGAAATCTTTTCTATCGATGATTTTAGAACCCAGCATAATCTCAATACCTTTATTAACGATTTTACCGTCAATATTTGTCCAGATAAATTTTGTCTGGCTCAAAGGAGTTGAAGGTATATACAAAATAGCATCTGTAGTTGTTTTATTAAAATAGTCTACAGTTCCGTAAAATTTATCATTCCATAAATTAAAATCAAGACCTAGATTGTATTGTGTAACAACTTCCCATTTTAAATCTGGATTTGCTGTTCTCGAAACAGAAACACCATTTACAAGATTCAAATCATTATATAAATAATATCCGTCCGGGCCAGCCAAAGAGTAACTTGCCTTAGTTTGTTTATTTGGTACTTCTTGATTTCCTGTTTGTCCCCAGCTTGCTCTAAGTTTTAGGTTATTGATTGTTTGAGAATCTTTTAGGAAATTTTCATTAGAAATATTCCACCCCAAAGCAAATGAAGGGAAATAACCGTATTTGTTATTATCTCCAAAACGTGTAGAACCATCAGCTCTCATAGAAGCTGTCAATAAGTATTTATTATCAAAACTGTAATTTAATCTTCCAAAATAAGATTGCAATTCGTTTTCCTGAGCATAACCTGTTGTACCAGACTGCGTTCCTGCAAAACCTGGGTTAATAGATGGTTTTACACCTGCTCCCTGCGCAGAAATTCCATCGATACTGAAACTTGTTCCTGATCTTTCAAATTTTTGATAAGAGAATCCGCCAAGAACTTCAAATTTATGCGTATCTAATGCTTTACTATACGTTAGATAATGTTCAATCAATGAATTTTTTGAATCAAGATTGTTTTGAACATATTTACCTTTTGGATTTAAATCAGTAAGGTTTGGATAAATTGTAGTATTTCTTTCTGATGTAGAATGGTCAATACCAAGATTTAATTTATATTCTAATCCGTCGATAATTCTAAAAGAAGCCTCTAAATTTCCAAGAACTCTTAAAGTACGCGTTTGATCTTCAAAAATGCTTAATAAATAAGCCGGATTGTAATGCGCGTTCATGTTAAAGTTCGTGTAATTTCCATTGGCATCAAATACAGAACGAGTTGGATTTGCCATTAAAGTATGAACGATTAATTGTCCGTTAGAACCTCCGTCGTCACTTGTAGGAACTCCGTCGTCTGTAGTCTGGCTGGCAGTAAGATTCATTTTTAGTTTCAAACGTTTGTTATCCAAAAATGATTCAGCAGCGTTAATTCTACCTGAAATACGTTTGAAATTACTATTACGGATAATTCCTTCCTGATCCATTTGTGCCATAGAAGCATAATAGTTTCCGGTTTCAGTTTGTTTAGCAAATGACAATGAATTATTTGTTGTAATTGCCGATCTAAAAATTACATCCTGCCAGTCTGTGTTGCCTCCGTGGTCAAAAGCTGGATCTTTAATTGCATTTCTATATTCACCAGCGTTTAAAACATCTAATTTGTGGGCTACAGTAGAAACTCCCATATAAGAGTCAACTGTAAGTGTTCCTTCTCCTTTAGATCCTTTTTTAGTGGTAACCAAAACAACTCCATTAGATCCTCTCGCACCATAAATAGCTGTTGCAGAAGCATCTTTAAGAACTGTAATCGATTCGATATCGCTTGTATTTAAAAAGTTTAATGGATTTTTTGCAGTTGAACTTCCAAATCCAACATTTGTTCCTGACGGGCTCACATCATCATTAGTCAAAGGCATTCCGTCTACAACAAATAAAGGCGTACTTCCGCTTCTGATAGATCCAACACCTCTAATAGTTACGTTTACTCCTGCTCCCGGCTCACCGCTTGTATTTACTACACGCACACCGGCAACTTTTCCTTGTAATAAATTATCTACAGAAACGTTTACACCTTGTTTAAAATTTGCTGCTTCTAATTGTGTAACAGCTCCGGTAACATCTTTTTTAGATTGTTTTCCGTAACCTACAACTAAAACTTCATTTAATTCTGCTGTGCTTGGCTCTAACTGAATAGTCATAAAAGATGCCTGTGCAGGAAGTGATTTTGTTTTATATCCTACATATGAAACCTCAATAGTTTTTCCATCACCTACAGAAAGTTCAAAAACCCCGTCAAAATCAGTAACTGTTGAGTTTGAAGTACCAGTTTCAATTACGGTTGCTCCCGGAATCGGCACTTTATTTTCGTCAACAATTTTTCCTTTTACTCTAATTTTGTCTGCTGCTTTGGTATTTACCGCTTTTTGAGCAGCCGTTTTTTGAATTAAAACTAATTTCCCGTTAATGTTGTAATTGAAATTAGCTTTTTTAGAAAGATCACTCAAAATTGAGGTAACCGATTCTCCTGTAAAATTTACAGTATATGTTGTATTATCAGCAATTACAGCTTGTCCGTAGCTGAATTTATAATCTGTCTGCTGGCTTAGTTTTGAAAAAATAGAAACAAGAGTTGCTTTTTCTATTTTATTTTCTACTTTTGATTTTTTTAAAGAAATAGTTTTACTAAAACCACTCTCAATGGTTAGTAACGCTAATACTAAAAAGATAAAACTCTTTAGATTTAAATAAGAAGGTTTAAAATACATGATTTAAGTTATTGGTTTTTTACGATACTTAATTATTAATGGCAGTTGTTCTCAGCAGCTGCTTTTTTGTTTTTAATCCACTTTTACTGTTTCGCCATAAACTTTGAATTTTAGGTTGGTGATATAATTTATTTGTTCTAAAACATTCTCTAATGCTGCGTCTTTTTTAATGAATACCGTTAACGGCGTTGCTAATACCTGCTCATTTTTATATTGAAATGAAACTCCGTATTTATATTGTAAAATGGTGATAACCTGTTTTAAAGTAGTCTGGTTCAGTGTTACATCGGTATTGTACCAATTGACCAAAAATGATTTATCTGCCAGTTGTTTTGTTAGTTTTTGAGATTCAAACAAAGCTTCTTCATTTGGCACTAAATCAACACTGTGACCTTTCGAACTAACATTTACTTTTCCGGTAACGACAATTACTTCGCATTTTGATTTTGACATTTGAATGTGAAATGAAGTTCCTACAACTCTCGTTTTTATTTCACCGGAAGTAATGATAAAAGGGTGTTTTTTGTCTTTAGTTACTTCAAAAAAGGCATTCCCTTTTAAAAGAGTAACTTTTCTTTCGTCTCCTTTAAAATTTTCAGGATACTGAAATGATGAGTTTGCTGCCAGATAAATTTTCGAGCCGTCACTTAATTTGATAGATTTGGGGGTATCTGACGTTTTAAATCCTAATTGCTTTTCGGCTGCAATTGTGGGTTTATAGAAAAATCCTAAACCTGCTAGAAAAAGAATACTGGCAGCTGCCATATATTTTATATAAGGACTGATGGTTTTCTTCTTTGTAATTCGAAGCTGAATTCCATCGTATATATTTTTAGAAACTTCATCAGAATTTCCCATTAAAGCTTCATTCCATTTTACATTTTGGTATTCGCTTAAAGCAAAATTAGTAAGCAGGTTTTCTTCTCCCTGTGAAGTTTTATTTCTTGAACTTTTATCAATTAAATATTCTAAACTATGTTTGATTCTTTTTATCATACTACTTTGTGTAATTTTTTCAACACATAGAAAAACTATGTTTCCATGTGTTTAAAAAAACCAATTCAATTAAAAAGGTTTGTTATTACAAGTAAGTACCAGAATCTTGAAATCGTACTATCGCCAAATATTATGAAAACATCAACAGAAAGTTATCTTAAAAATTTTGTTTAAAAAATACAATTGGAGCCAGCCAGACCAGATCTTTCAAGCCTTCTCGCAATTGTTTTAATGCCGATGAAATTTGGTTTTTCACCGTTTGTTTTGAAATTCCAAGTTCATCTGCAATCTGGTCAATTGACATATCCTGGAATTTGTACATTAATAAAACCTCTTTTCTTTTTTCGGGAAGTTTGTCTAATAAAGAATAAAGTAAATCTGTTACCTCTGGATCAATAGTCGAAAAATTGTCGATAATGTAATCTTCAAATTTGTCTTCCATAATCGTCTTATCAAAACGATTATTCTGGTAATGTTTAAAAATCTGATTTTTTACGGCACGAAATAAATAAGGTTCAATTGCATTGATGTTTAAATCGTCTTTTCGTTCCCATAAATCAATAAATACATCCTGAACAATGTTCTGTGCCAAATCTTTATCCTGAGTCATCGTATAGGAAAAGGCATTGAGTTTCTGCCAGTAGTCTGTATACGTTTGTTCAAAAATTTCAGGATTCTTCATTGGTAATTTGGGTAACATTAAGTATTGTAAAATAATAAAATACAACACCAATATTTTTTGCCTGAAAGTTATCTTTAAATTAAATAATAAATGTTTTTGATGTATAAATACTACTATTTTTGTCTGGAGATGATAATAGTTTTTCGATTTCTTTTTATTAAGCTAACACAAAAGATAAACCACAACTTTACTTTAGTAACACTCTAAAAAAAGCAATTTTCTTTTGCTGCGTCTTCTTCATTCACACATTCTAATTTCATTAAAATCATGAAACAAATTCTGTTTGCATTATTTTTTGCAGGGATACAATTAGGCCACGCACAAAATGATAATTTAAAAATCAACCAAATACAGGTTGTTGGTTCACACAACAGTTACCGCCATAATATTGAACCTGATTTGTACAATCTAATTCAGGCAAAAGATACTACACGTTCTCTAAAAGGCCTGCAATACACGCATATTAGTATTACAGATCAGTTAAACAAAGGACTGCGTCAGTTAGAAATTGATGTTCAGGGCGATACTCAAGGCGGAAAATTTGCACACCCAAAAGGTCTTGACCTTGTAAAACCACAAGAAGCTTATGACCCAAACGGAGAAATGAAAAAACCGGGTTTTAAAGTTTTCCATATGATTGATATCGATTTTAGAACTTCCTGCTACACGCTGCAGGGCTGTCTTGCAGAACTAAAAAAATGGTCTGATGCAAATCCTGATCACGTTCCGGTTTTTATCACTTTAGAACCAAAAGACGATGACAGCTATTTAGGAACAAAAGCCGAGAAATTTACACCTGAGCTTTTTGATGCTTTAGACAAAGAACTTCGCAAAGGGTTAGGAAATAAACTGATTACTCCTGATATGGTTCGAGGTAAATACAAAACACTTGAAGAAGCCGTTTTAAACAATAACTGGCCAACGCTGAAAAAAGCAAAAGGCAAATTTTTGTTTATTTTGGATAATAACGGAGCAAAAAGAGATTTATATGCTTTAAATCATCCGTCATTAAAAGGGCGCGCGGTTTTCATCAACGCAGAACCTGGAAAACCGGAAGCAGCGACTATTTTCAGAAATAATCCGGAAGATGCTTCAATAGCTGATTTAGTTAAAAAAGGCTATATCATAAGAACCAGAGCCGATGCTGATACTAAAGAAGCAAGAGCTAATGATTATACGCATTTTAATGCCGCAAAAGCTTCTGGCGCACAAATCATCACTACTGATTATTATCTGCCAAGTACTTTCTTTAATTCTCCTTATCAAATTAAATATGATGATGGGACTTATGTGAGGGCTAATCCTGTGAATAATTAATTTAACCGCAAAGCACGCAAAGGTTTTTTATCTTAGTTTGTGCTAATAAACGCAAAGTTCGCAAAGCTAAATGTATAAAGCTTTGCAGATTTTGCTGCTTAAATTTGCTCGCAAAGACGCAGAGTCGCAAAGATTATAAAAACTTTGCGACTCTGCGTCTTTGCGAGATTAAAAGAATACTTTGCGTGCTTTGCGTTTAAAATTACTTCAAACTTTTAATCTCTCCACTCTTCAAATCAACAGTAAAATGATCTGCCGGAACTTCGTGCATGAATTTGTTAAAGATGATAAGAAATAACTTCATCTGCTTTTGTAGAGGTTTAGAAACTTCCTCTTTGGAATTCTCTAAATACAACTTTGATATAACTTTATAAGCTGCAACACGCTTTTCTCCAACATCGGCAAGAGCCAGTTCATCAGCGCTTCTAAAACGGTAAAAATCGATTAAGAGGTCGTTTCCTGTCCAGTTAAAATCTTCTTTTTGCAGATTGTTTTGAGCTAAAATTTGTTCCGATTTTATTTCGGCTTCGTTCCATTCTTTTTGAAACTGTGCTTTGTTTTTCAGAATAAAATCAAAATCTTTATCGGATTGAATATTAGCCAAAACCAATAAATCTTTTGCCGAAACATTGAGAATAAAATCTTTGAAAGCTGAAGGCCAGTCATCTGATAAAAACCTTAATCGGACTAATTCCTTTAAATGAAAATCGGTGAAATCGTGGTAATTTTTGGTTTTCAGAATATCGATATTCCAAATGTCTTTTGAGTTCTGACTTTGTAAAAACTGGTATTCCATTTTATACAAATCAAAAAGTTTGTCAAATCCCTTAACCTCATCAATTGTAATAGTTTGAATATCTACCAGATTATCTTTTTTAATCGTTAATAATTTATAAGCCGGAATATAAGCGGCAAGCGAAGGCGTTTGAATATTAACTAACGTATTTCCTTTTTCTGTCGTGCGTGTTCCTGTATCATTAATGTGCATGTGGCCGCCAAAATGAATCTTCAAACCTGCATCGGCAAAAACCTGCGCTACTTCTTCAACCGGAACCCGGTTTAACTGCCATTTATTCGGACCTAATAATTCTTTTATCTCTGCGGAAGCATCATCATTAAAATCAATCATTGGAAAATGGCTTAAAGCAACCAGCGTTTTACCGCGAAGTCTGGCTTCCGCCGAAATATCCTGAACCCATTTTATAAGATGTTTTTTGTTTGAAAGTACATTGTTGTAACCCGTACTGGCTTCAGAATAACTTTTAGAATCTTTTGGGTCGCTGTCTGTTTTCTTTGGAATATAAACGTTTCCATCGATTGCCATAAGCCACAATCCGTCAATAGGTTCTACAACGTAACTCACGTCCGGAACTTCAAATCCGGGCGCAACATTATAAACTCTTTTATTTAGCTGTGAAGCTTCAACAGCTTTTTTGTAATTGTAGTTTTGTGAATTGTAACCGGCAAAGGGAGTCGACCAGAATTTGTATTTTTTATTTGGATAAAAACCAAAATTCTGCAGATCGTTTGTTATGCCAAAATAACCCATTTTAGCAATATCGGCTGTTATGACAACTGGCTGTTCGATATTCATGTTTGGCTTATACATGCCGTCTTTGCTAAAAATGGGTTGGCTTTTACCTTCCTTACCTAAAAAATCTTCTTTACCGGATTCTTGGGCAAATGGTCCAACCGGATCATGATTTCCGGTGGTTATAAAAAATTCAATACCATATTTTTTTTGGTACTGATCTAAAATTTTCTTCAATCCGCGCACGTGTATCGGCTGTCCGTCATCCGTATAATCGCCCGGAAGTGCAACGTATTTTATCTTTCGTTTTGCAATATCTTCAAGAGCGGCGATGAAGGCAAAATAATTTTCATTGAAAATTCTCGTCGAATGTAACTGCGAGGCCATCGTTCTTATTAACGCATATTTTCCGGTTTTGGTATTTAAAACACCTTTAAAATCATTATCAGAAAACGTACCAAACAAATCCTGAAGGTGTACATCTGATAAAAAAGCAACCTGAACTCCTTCTAAATTCTTTTGGTTTTGGGCTGAAATTGTATAATTGGAAAAAATTATAAAGAGTAAAATTAATCGCGAAGTAAGCTTTAAATTCATAGGTTTTAAACTTTTGCAAAATGGGGAATTCATCAGGCAATTTTATAGATTTAAAGATGAAATGAGTTTATGTTATTGTTATCGAATGATAATGTTTACGGGATTTTTAATGTGCCGAAAATCTATTGTCCCTAAGGACTACACCTTCTTAAAATAAAAAAGGCTGTCATTTCTGACAGCCTTCCATTAAATTAAAACCAAAAATTTAATGTATCTAAACCATTATGGCAAATGGGTTAAGATTATTTTTTAATAAAACGTTTAATTGTTTTCTGCCCGTCTTTTTCTAAAACAATAAAATAAATTCCTTGTTTTAAATTCGAAACGTTCAAACTATTTTCTGCAGCATTTTGAGACCCGATAACTGCTCCCTGAGAATCTATAATATTGATTTTTCCTCCAGTAACATCTGTTGTAAACGATAATACATCTGAAACCGGATTTGGATATATATTTAGGATATTTTCTCCTGTTTTTTCTTCGGCAGAAATTGCTGCAACCGCTGCTGTTGCGGCAGCATTTCCAATTTTAGTAATTCTAATCCAGTTAATGTTCATTCCGGTATTTTGAATGTAGATACCAAAATTGTACGTTCCTGCATTTACGTTTACAGTCTGCGTAACCGTTTGCCAGTTTTGCCATCCGCCTGTGTTTGGAATATCAACATTTCCTAAAATAATAGTTCCTCCATTTAAATCAGATGATAATCTGCCGCCGGTAACACCGCTTGCAACACGATATTCAATTAAATAAGAACCTGTAGTTGGGAAATTAATATTGTTGTATGCCATCCAGTCTCCAGTTTCAGTATAACCAACATTTGAACCTCCTCCAGTATCTGTAGTTGGCTCAACCTGAATACCACTCATGGCAGAATAATCTTCGGCCTGAATTAAAGTAGAAGTTTGAGAGGTTGTTGTAGCTATTAATTTCCATTGTCCGCAAGTCTGGTTGTTGTTATCCCACTGCTGTACAATAGCTCCAGAAGCTGTACTCGCTCCGGCAACCTCAACAATTCTGCCGCTGTGACGTGCTACAATTTTATAAAAACCGTCGCCTGTTGAAACTAAAATAAACTGCTGGTTCGTAGTTCCGTTATACGGATATTGTTCTACACGCGCACCATTGGCCTTATTGAAATTATTGACATCCATTGACTGACCGCTGTGATTGGCAATAATTCTATACATTCCGTCTCCTAAATGAGTAAACGTAAACTTTTGATTATTTCCAGAATTAAGTCCGCCCTGATTTATTCCAGATCCGTTTGACATGCTTGAATTCCAAACGTCCATGTATAAACCGCTGTTTCTGTTTTGTAAAAAGAAAGTCTGATTTCCTAAAGTGGTCACGCCATTTGCAATAATACGAATCGAACTTACTTTATCATTCCATGTTGTATTTAAACAAGAATTATCAGAATTAATTACAGTTGAAGCGCCGCCAAAATTATCATCCTGATATAAAATCGCCTGATACCCCTGAGTAATTCTAAGTGAAGAAATATCATCATTTAAAACTCCTAAAGAATTTAAACGTGCCAGATTGTAATCGCCAATTGTCAATCCGCCTGAGAAACCTGTATAATTACAGTCTTTATAAACCGTAATCACATCAGTTGACGGACTGATATTTCCTCCCGGCGGAATGGTTCCGGTAATAGAATAACTTCCTATAGAACCATAAGCCGAATAACCGCCGCTTCCGGCATTTCCTGCTCCTGTTCCATCAACTCCAATGTAGTATTTACCAGCCGGAAGATTAACATTCATAGAAGCATTTAAAGCAAATGGGTCTGAATTCCAATACGTTCCCATTTCTGTTCCTGCCGAATTATATAATCGAATTAATAAGTGCAGATTTCCATCTCTCGAAACGGTATTCGCATTTATAGAAACATTTCCTCCTCCTGTTGTAAAAGAGAAAAAATCATAATCGGCTTCACTTGAAATAATTCCGTTTTTCTGATTGATCTGTCCGCTTGAATTGTAATCTAAAGTGGCTGCAGAAGCGATATTGTTTCCGTAATCATCTCCGCGGTATCCTACTCCAAATTTAGCGCTGGCAATAATCGCCACATCATCTTGTTTGTTGTTCGCGTTATTGTATTCGCCTTTACTCCATTGTACAACAGGTCTGTAATAACCTGCACCCATAATAGGCGCCCATGAAGTTCCGTCTAAACCTACGAAATAATCTTCGGCAGGACTTGTGCGCCCATCGTGTCCAAGATCAAAAGTATGTCCTACTTCATGAGAAGAAGCATCTCCACCCGATTTTCCAGATGTGATAAATACCCAGCAAGGCACATCATTATCCCAGTTAAAAGAACCAATATACGCTACTCCTCCTGCGCCCGGAGCTGCAGTATTGGTTGGCGTAACGACAACGCGCATTCTTCTGTTTTTAGGATAAGAATTAAAAACGGCTTCGTTTGTAGTAACGTTTACATTAAACGGACGGTAATCTTCTGAAACTACTTCCCAATGCTGCTGTACTGCTGCATCGTTCATTCCAGAAGGAGCTGCATTAATGGCATTTCCGTTGTTCCAAAGATTCCCTGCCGGCATATAATAACCGTCAAAATCCAGCATAACGCAACCTGCCGCGCCTGGTAAACTTTGTAAATCCAGCAGAGCCGGAGCTATTTCTGCCGCTGCAGCTGTTTTACTTGTTGTATTCTCTTTTGTTGGCAGGTTTTTGTAGTCAATACAAACCAAAGTATTAATGTCTACTTTTTCTACAAATGCATTTCCTTGTGCATCAGAAAAATACTTGTAGGCTTCTTTCGTTTTTTTAAGAAGAATGTGTCCTTCTAATGATTTGTCTTTTACTTTGATGTAAAAAGATGATTCTGCAATGTTTTTAATTTCTCCAATTAAAAATTCACTCGAAGCATTCAACTCTTTGAAGTTTATTTTTCCGTTGAAACTTGTTTTTTCTGCCTGAAGCAAAATTGTTTTGTCAGTACTTTTTGAAGCTGCAGAATTGGTTAATTCTTTCTTTAAGGTGCTCATAAAAGACTTACTCGAACCTAGTGAAGTCTGGGCAGCAACAAAACCGCTGAAAGCCAGAAAGACAAGAAATGTCAAACTGAGTCTGTAATTGTTTTTCATATTTATTTGGGGTAAAAAGGGTTACAATAATATGCGGGTAATTTTTAAACACATAGAAACATAGATTTAAATTTGAAAGAAGGTTATCTAAAAACTAGTTTTTACACATAGTGAAACGTTACAAACTATGATTATTAATGCAAGTGAAACGCCTTTTTTAGAAAAATAAACTATGTTTCTATGTGTTAAAAAAAGCACTATTCTTTCCTGTCGAAACAAAAAAGAGATAGTGCCTTTTGAAAAATTATTTTTTAATAAAACGTCTCACCGTTTTGATTCCGTCTTTTTCAACTAAAATCAAATAGATTCCGCTTTTTAAACCTGAAACATTAATACTGTTGTCGTTTGCTTTTTGTGTAGAAACTGTTGCTCCGCCCTCAGAATTGATAATGCTTACATTTGCTCCCGAAACTTCTGCCGAGAAGAAAAGTGTATCTTCTGATGGATTTGGATATACGGTCAGACTTTCAATTTTATCTGCAGAAGCCGATTTAGCTGCTAAACCTGAAGCTGCTTTTGTGATTCTAAACCAGTTGATATTAAAACCTGTATTTTGAACATATATTCCGAAGTTATACGTTCCGGCATTTACATTTACGGTCTGCGTAATCGTCTGCCAGTTTTGCCATCCTCCAGTATTAGGAACATTTACAGCACCAAGCTGAATCGTTCCTGCATTTAAATCAGATGATAATCTTCCTCCGGTAACGGCGCTTGCCACTCGGTATTCAATTACGTAATTTCCTGAAGTTGGAAAATTAATGTTATAATATGCCATCCAGTCGCCAGTATCACAATATCCAACGTTTAATCCGCCTCCCGTATCAGTTGTTGCTTCTGTCTGAACACCGCTCATCGTGTTGTAATTTTCAGCCTGAATTAAAGTTCCTGTTCCTGTTGGAGGGTTGCTTCCTTTTACAACTTGATCAACAGCTGTAAGTAATGATTTTGCACCCGTTGCATCCTGAGATAATTCCCAGATCATAACACCGCCAGCGTTTTGAACAGCAAAAGTTGTTTTTTGTTTAATCGTTGGGATTCCGTTATAATAAATTGTATTTCCAACCTGATCCAGATTTTCAGCTCCCGGATACTGCGCTACGATATTGGCATAAGAAATTCCCTGATTAGCCGAAGCTCCAAAACCATATCCGTAAAAAGGAAGTCCAATAATAGCTTTACTTGCCGGTAATCCTCTGCCAGTCCAATAATTGAATTGGTTTACAGCCATGCTGTATGGAGAATGCTGTCCCGGATTTCCAGGTGCCCAAGGTCCTGTTGCATCATACGCCATGATATTGATCCAGTCATAAGCTGCAAAAGTAGATGAAGGTACATTTGCACCACCATATCCTTCTGAAAGCGCTGCTGAGATTAATTTACCATTAGCATGCAGTTTATTAGCAAGTGCAATTACAAATCCTCCGTAGTCGCCATTAATTGCCGGACCTTCTAAGTCTACGTCAACACCGTCAAAATTATGCGCTACTACATAATCGTAGATTTTTTGAATAAAAGCGGTTCTGTTTGCCGGCGTAATCAAATTAAAATAATTGTCGCGAATTGCGCCGCCTTCAGAAACAGAGCCTCCTCCAAGCGATACAAAAACTTTAATATTCTGGGCATGAGCCGCATTAATAATGGCATTACTTCCTGAATTAAAACTCAAATAACCATTTGCATCGGGATTTTCGAACGCAATATTAATGTGCGTTAATTTACTGTACTGAATTGTACTTGAAAAAGCATTTAAATCTATCCAGTTCGGGATATAAGCTATTACTTTCTTTTGGGCTGACGCTAAATTAAAAAGACCCAACACTAAAATAATCATGCATTTCTGCAGCATTCTTCTGTAATTGTTTTTCATAATAATTGTTTTAATAGATTAATAAACTCGTAAATAAGGGGACGGTTATTGAGTTGTATATTTTTATTTAAGATTTCAGACTTTAGATTTTAGATTTGACTGCTGTGCAGTCTAATTTTGCAGAACTAACACTACCTAAATTATTACCTAAGACCTAAAGCCTGAGATCACTTTTTAAAACTATTTTTTGATAAAACGTTTGATCGTCTGTTTGCCATCTTTCTCAAAAACAATCAAATAGATTCCTTTTGCTAAATGCGAAACATCGATACTGTTTCCATTGCTTTTTTTCGATAAAACAGTATTTCCTGATTGTGCATTAACGATTTTTACATCTCCTCCTGAAAGGTCTGTTGTGGTAAACAATGTATTTTCAACCGGGCTTGGATAAACATTTAAAACGGTTTCTTCCGGCGCTTCTTCTGTTTGAACTGAAGCCGTTTTAGCAGCCAATCCTGCACCTACTTTTGTAATTTTAATCCAGTTGATGTTCATTCCGGTATTTTGAATATAAATTCCGAAATTGTACGTTCCTGCATTAACGTTGACAGTCTGAGAAACAGTCTGCCAGTTTTGCCATCCTCCAGTATTAGGGATATCAACATTTCCTAAAACAATTGTTCCTCCGTTTAAATCAGATGATAATCTGCCTCCTGTAACAGCACTTGCTACTCGATATTCGATTAAATAAGAACCAGTTGTTGGGAAATTAATATTGTTATACGCTAACCAGTCGCCAGTTTCTGTATAACCTACATTTGATCCTCCACCAGTATCTGTAGTTGGTTCAACCTGAATACCACTCATCGCTGAATAGTCTTCTGCCTGAATTAAAACCGATGTCTGCGAACTTGTTGCCGGAACTAATTTCCATTGTCCGCAAGTCTGATTGTTGTTATCCCATTGCTGTACAATTGCTCCAGAAGCCGTGCTTGCTCCTGCTACCTCAACGATTCTGCCGCTATGACGCGCTACAATTTTGTAATACCCATCGCCTGTAGAAACCAAAATAAACTGTTGATTTGTTGTTGCATTGTATGGATACTGCTCTACTCTTGCACCATTGGCTTTATTGAAATTGTTAATATCCATTGACATACCGCTGTGGTTGGCAATGATTTTATACATTCCGTCGCCTAAATGCGTGAAAGTAAATTTCTGGTTGTTTCCTGAATTCAGAGCACCCTGGTTGATTCCTGCACCGTTTGACATGCTTGAATTCCAAACGTCCATGTATAAACCGCTGTTTCTGTTTTGAAGAAAGAAAGTCTGGTTTCCTAAAGTTGTCGTTCCGTTTGCAATAACTCTTATCGAACTTACTTTATCATTCCAGGTTGTGTTTAAACAAGAATTATCAGAATTGATTACGGTTGAAGTTCCTGTAAAATTATCATCCATATACAAAATCGCCTGATAACCCTGAGTGATTTTAAGTGAAGAAATATCATCATTTAAAACTCCTAAAGAATTTAAACGAGCCAGATTGTAATCTCCAATTGTTAATCCGCCTGAGAATCCTGTGTAGTTACAATCTTTATAAACCGTAATGACGTCTGTAGAAGCCGGAACTGAAGGTGTTAATCCTGCATAACCTCCAAATGTTGCAATAACCTTTGTTGGCTGAGGCGAATGAAGCGATGGTGACTGATCTGCAACATCATCATAAGCAAATCCATAAGCCAGATTGTCAATATTGATTCCCGGTAAATGCCAGAATTTAGAATAATGGTTTGTTGGGTTTACCTGATAATATTTCGATGCATCGTACCAGTTCTGCTGTCCCGGATTTGCAGTTGTCGTGTTTACAACGTGACGGTTAATTGCAGCTGTTAACTGTGACTGAATTACAAGGTCTAAATCGCCGTCAACCAGTCTTCTGTCCAGAACACCTTTTCCTTCAAGAGCTTCCTGAGTAGTCGGTCTGTTTTGTACACGTCCTGTTCTTCCAACAAAAGCACCTGACTGTCCAACCATTTCCAGCTGTTCGCCAATAACTCTTCCTTTAAAAACTCCGGCATCTCCGGCATAAAAAATTAAATCTTCATTTTTGTATTTGTTCCAGATTGCGTCGATATACGATTTTAAATAATTTGCATATTGTCCTGATCCTTCGGCATAAGCAGGAGTTTTAGACGGTGCTGTAATTTCTCCCGTTGCATCGTTAACACAGCCTTGAAATTCTGCAGGAACATTAGCTTTAAAAGCCGCAACAATTTCAGCATGTTTCTTTAAATCTCCCACTTTCTTTTGGTAACCATTTGCTCCAAATAATTCCAATCCCATTGGATATTTATACGAATCAACTCGTGTTGGGTTTCCAAAGAATCCATGCTGATTGTTTGTTAATTCAATCATTTCATATAAAATTCCCTGATTTGGATCTGTAGCATTCTGCGGATTTGGCGATGCATATCCCGAAGGTGCTCCGCTTGCGCCAAAAAAGTAGAAATACAATTGTGAACCTTTAGAAATAAAAACACGGCATCCTGCGATTAAAGGTAAAGTGAAGGTTTTGTTTGGAATTTCACTCAACTTGGTAAAACAAGCAGCGTATTTTGAATTTTGTCCCGGTCCTGTATTACCGCCGTAAGTTGGTCCGGTAACGGTATTATAAGAAGCATTCATTGGTAAAACCTGACTTGTTTTGGCATTTACCCAAACATGGTTTCCGGTTGTATAATCGATCCCGACAATGGCTACATATAAATCGCTGTCGGCAAAAGTTGAATTATTGGCAATCGTAAAGGGAACTGGTCCCTGACCATACATTAAGCTTGAAAACACCAGAAAAAGTGCTGTCAAAATGGATAATCCTTGAAGTTTATTTTTCTTCATATCTAAATAATTTTGGGGTTACATAAATAGATTCTAAACCTAAGTCATCTTCTAAAAAATGACTTTAAACAATCCGTCAGGTGCAATTCGCGGTGCTATCCTTTTAAGTTTTATTCCAGCTTTTTGAATTGGGGGTTACTTTAAAATGAATTACACCCAACGGATTTTTAAATTATTGCTTGATCAGTTTTTTGGTCCAGCTTTTTTGATCTGATTTGAAATTCAAAATGTAAATTCCTTTTGTCAGTCTGCTTAAATCAATTACACTTTCACTGGCATTTGCTTCAGGTTTATTCTGAAGCATCAGCGTTCCTGAATTGTCGTAAATTGTTATGATTTTATTGTCTAAATTTTCAGGAAGTGAAACCTGAATGTAATTACCAGCAGGATTTGGATACACAGCAAAAGCGGAATTTTCTGCCTGAGTTTCTTCGACAACATTTGCTTTTTTGGCTGTTGAAGCCGATCCGTATGCTTCGATTTCATATAATGAATAACCGTAAGGAGCCAGAGCTTTTGCTGTACATAAAATACGAAGGTATCTTCCGGTTCCGCTTACTGTTAAATCATCTGTTCCTCCATCGCTGGCAGTCTGCGTGTTTATAGTTTCATTTTCTGTGAAAACATTATCTGTAGAAAGCTGTACTTTATATTGCGCTGCATAAGCCGCTTCCCATTTTAATACTACACGATTAAGGTTGTAATTACTTCCTAAATCTACGTAAATCCATTCTGTTGCATTGGCAAAAGAGCTTGCCCATCTTGATACTGTTCCGTCACCGTCTGTAGCTTTACCGGCAGATAATGTTGGATTTTCTTCTGTAGAAGCCGTTGCTGTTTTACCTAAAGCTAAATTTACATTTGGGTTTGAAGTAATGTTTCGAACAATTACATCACTGAAAACTCCAGTTGCTAAAGTTCCATTTGCATGAGACGTAACTGCCATTCCTGCATAAATGGTATTTGCCATTGTAATTGTTTTTGGCGTGCCAACCTGCGTCCAGGTAGTTCCGTTATCAGATGAATAAGACGTAAATGTATTTCCAGATCTTACCAGACGAACCCATTTTGGAGCTGCGCCGGTTACTACCTCAGCTGTAGTTACTCCCGAAGTTGTGTTACGAGATAAAAACTCAATTCCTGCAGCTGCGCTTGCATCGGTCATTACGTGTTTAGAAGTTGGAGTAAGTGTTTCACGAAACATTACTCCCGCTTTTGCATACGTATTTGTATTGGTAAGCGAATTTACTTTGGCAATAATTTCAGCATCACCAGTAATTGGCTGATTTACATATTGAAACTGATCGCTGGTTTCCCAAATATCTGTTCCTGAACCTTTAATTGTAAAAGTTCCACTGGCATGTGTCGCTTCTCCGGCTGGTGTTACCGCGCCTAAATCTGTACTGATCCACGGAGAAGGCAATCCTGCCGGAGTTTCTGTAGAAACTAAATTTAAAGCTCTTAAATTATCAAAATAATACGTGTTTCCAGAATTGGTTCCCGGCTCAAACAAGAAAACAAAACGGTTTACATCATTATCTGCTGTCGAGGCATCCGGCGTGCTTACATACGTAAACGTAATCGTGTGCCAGGTGTTGGTTTGTTTTACAACTCCCTGATAAATACTATGTCTCCCTACTGGATAATTAGACGGAATTGAAGCACTGCTTTCTGCCTGCCATGAAATAATTGATCCAACCGGAGCCGATGTATAGACATCCATCGCAAACTTTTTAGTTCCGGCTTTAAAATCACCAATGTTGTTTAAAGTCGTATTAAATGAGAAGTTATCATACAATTCTGTTGACTTACGAACATATCTTCCAACGTTTGATGAAGTGTTGATACCGCCTGCACTTGGATTAGCCACATTTGCAGTGTAGGTTCCAATAGCATCTCTAAAAGTAATATTGTGCGTGTTTTGGTAATCTTCATAAACAACGCCCGGCGTAAAAGTATCCGGCAGTTTTGTTGATGCAATTCTGATATTGTCAAAATAATATGTATCGTTTGTATAAGAACCTGAATTAAACAATAAAACCATTTGGTTAACTGCTAAATTTGAAGTTCCTGCATCCGGACTTGAATTGTAATAAAAAGTCAAGGTTTCCCATTGATTCTGTTTTGTTGTAATAGCAACATAATTACTATTTCTTCCTGTTGGATAATTTGCAGGAAGCGAAGCTGCGCTGTTTTCAAAATTCATGCTTACAACCGTTCCAACGGGAGCTGTCGTGTAAACATCTATCAGGATTTTGTTGGTTTGGTTTTTGAATAAACCGGCATCTTCAATAGAAGTTTGTGTATTAAAGAAAAGTACATCGTACTGCTCTGTTACATTTCGGACGTATTTCGCCACATTTGCCGACGAGTTAACTGAATTTGAACCCGGATTTGCCACAACAGAATAAGTTCCCGTTGTAGTTCCTTTTATAATTTTATTGATGCCGTCGTAATTCTGCAAAACATCTGTGGCAGCAATTGGTTTTTCTGGTACTGCTTTTGTCAATAAATTATCGAAATAATACGCTGCCCCAGAGTTTGAATTGGATTCAAAAAGCAGTACAACATTATTAATTGTCAAAGCACTTGTATTTGGATCAATGATTTTTTCGAATTCAAATTCTATGGTTTCCCATTTATTCTGAACTGTTGTTGTCGCTTTAAAACCACTGTGTCTTCCTGATGGATAATTCGTTGCTGTTGTTACATTGCTGTTTTCTAACTGCATCGAAATTTTAGTTCCAACAGGCGCCGAAGTATAAATATCAAAAGAAAGTCTTTTTCTTCCGTAAACATAATCGTTGGCGTTTGTGATCGTTACGTTTCTAATATTCAAAACATCGTACAATTCGCTAGAATTACGAACATATCTTCCTGCCAAAGCCGATGTATTAATTCCTGTTGCAGAAGGATTCGCAACAGCTTCTGTCAAAACTCCGGTTTTTACAGGATACAATACATTTCTATTACTTTGAAAATCTTCATGTATTTTTTCTACAGGAATGGCAGGTTCTGTTGTTACAGCCAGTTTATACGTATTTGCAGTACAGCCTGAAGTTGTAGCAGTTACCGAAACATCTCCGCCTGCTGTTCCCCAATTTACCGTTATAGAATTAGTTCCCTGTCCAGAAGTTATGGATGCTCCCGCAGGAACTGTCCAGTTATATGCCGCTCCTGCAATAGCGCTTATAGAATAGGTTTTACTTGTTTCGTTTTGATATACTTTTGCATCTCCGGCAACGCCGTATTTGTAACTTCCGTCATAAACACGAACGTAATCTACCTGAAGTTTTGCAGGGAAATCACCCGGAACTGGAGGAACTCCTGCTCCATTAACGCTTGTATAAGGTGTTCCTGCACTTCCTACAGCCAAATTCAAAATAATATAAAACTGACTATCGTTAAAAGGCCATCCGCTATTTACAGTCGTATTTGGAGTAGCGGTATGAAACAAAACATCATCTACAAACCATTTAAGAAAATTTGGTCCCCATTCTACAGCATAAACATGAAAATCAGTAGACAAATCTGTTGGAGAACTGTAACTTCTGCCAGTAAAATGATAACCATTTCCGTCATAATGAATAGTTCCGTCTACAGACTGCGGGTTTCTGTGTTTGGCTTCCATGATATCAATTTCACCCGTATACGGCCAGTTTCCATTAACAGGAAGCATCCAGAATGCCGGCCAGGCGCCTTGTCCGTTTGATAGTTTCATACGGGCTTCAACCCTTCCGTATTTAAGCGAATATTTTCCTTCTGTAGTTAATTTTGAAGAAGCATAAGGCTGATCCGGAAATGATCCGCTGGGCTGGTATTTAGCCTCAATGTTTAAGTAACTGTTCGTTCCTTCTTTTACAATTGTAGCCTGATTTGGATCGTAACGCTGAGCCTCAGCATTTCCGAATCCGCAGAGCGAAGGACACCCGTTTCCTGAAATACTCTGCCATTTGGTTAAGTCGACTGTAGTACCGTTAAATTCATCAGACCAGACTAATGTTTTACATTGCGCCTGAACTTTTAAAAACGGAAGCAGTACAAATACTGCCACAGCCAAAAATTTGAAATAAGAGAAATTGTTTTTCGGTGGTCGGCCGAAAAAAGAGTCATTTTGATTCATTTTTTTTAGTTTTTTGTTAGTAAAGTTTATTACCGTAATAAAACCCATTTTGCAGTAAACAGGTTATTATCTTAATAATAATCCGACAATATTAACAAATAAATCAGGCTAGACTTACATTTTTGAGTACGGTTTGACTACGGTGATTTAAAAAAATTGAAGAAAAAAAGCGTAAAACTACTTAGGATATTACTTACGAGATATAATCCCGTTTTTTAGAAGTTATTCTTAATCGTAAAGGCTGCAAAAAAAGATACAGGAGATTTTAAAGGCGTGAAAAATTCTAAATACATAGAAACATAGATTTTCTTCTTACTTCTTATTTTAGAGTATAAAAAAGCTCGCTTTCACACATAGCTATGTGCATTTTAACTAGTGAAACGCCTTTTCTGTAGACAAAGTAAAACTATGTTTCTATGTGTTTAAATAATAATAATCTAAAAATTTAGAATAAATTCTGTTATGTTGGTATCAGACGGAAGCTGTAATTTTTTACGAATACGGTATCTGGTATCTTCAACACCACGAACAGAAATTCCTAAAAGCGGTGCAATTTCTTTTGTATTAAAGTTCATTCGCAGATAAGCACACAAACGCATATCACGAGGTGTTAGTTCGGGATAACTCTGTTTCAGCCTCTGCATAAAATTATCGTGAAGCTGGTTAAAGATTTCTTCAAACTCATTCCACTGCTTATCTCCCTGTAGCTCGTGATCGATTAATTTGTTTATTTTGGTTAACAGACTAAAGTTTACATTCGGTTCATTTTTCTTATCAATCTGGCTGATAAGTTCTTTTATAGAAAGCAGGATTTCATTTAAATGAATAAGGTTTACGGTACTCGAAGCTACTTTGGCATTTTTTAGATTAATCGTTGCTTCGAGATTTTCACGTACAATAGCCATGTTTTCCTGTTCCAGTGTCAGTTTCTGTTCGTTTAGTTCAGCACGGCTTCTTAGCAGTTCTTTTTCCTGATCCTGAATTAACTGCTGGCGCTGTCTTCCGGCAAGTGTTTTCTGGTATTTAATGATGAGATAAATTACTACACTGTAAAGCAAAAAATACAAAATATAAGCCCAGATTGTTCTGTACCAAGGCGGTAAGATTTCAAAACGAAAAACAGCTTCTTCACTTACCACATCATAAATGTTTTTTGCCCTTACATGAAAAACATATTCATTTTCAGGAAGATTAGTGTATTCTTTTTCTGTCTGAAGACTGCAGTCAGACCATTTTGGCTCAAAACCTTCCAGCCAGTATTCGTATTTCGTAGCTTCGGCTTCATCATAAAAAAGTGAGGCAAAAGAAAAATGCAGGGCATTATTCTCATAAGATAAAACGGCTGATAATTTGTCATCAACAGATTTGTTTTTGTTAGGGAGCACATCGTATCGGCTTGAAAACAGGAGACTGTCTTTTGGAATAATACATTTTACTTCAGAAATTACCGCCTTATATTTGGTTTGATACTTTTTGTTTTTAACTGCATTGTAATGAATTAAACCATCCTGTGTTCCAAAAAACACATCTCCTCCGGCAGTAGTCTGAATATTCTCAAAACCCGGAACATACAAATAACGAAGCTTTCTAAAAGGCAGTTCTTCAACATCAAACGTATTATTCACTTTTTTGGTCATTTTTCCTGTATTTTCTCCAGAAATGTACCAGATATTCTTTTGACTGTCTTGTTTCAAAAGGCGGATATGATTTTCAAGTCCAAGATATTTTTTGAAAACCGGATCCGGTAACATTTTCTTTGAAACAGGATTCTGCTTATAAACGCCTTTAGTTGTTCCAAAAAGAATTTGATTATCGATTTTAAAAGTGTTAAGAAACAAGCTGGAAGGAAAACCATTTTTTTGATTATAAAACTGAACATCAGAAACAGCATCAAATGCCTCATTAAGTTTAATTTTAAAAATGCCTTTGTAACCGTGAGCAATCCATATAGCATTATTTGCATCGGTTTCTATTACACGGCTGCTTTCTTCAAATCCTTTTAATTTATGCTGATACACCCAGCTGCCGTTTATATTTTTTAAAAGATACAATCCGGTATAACCGCCTGCAAGCAGTAAATCAGGATGATTGGGAACAAGAATTCCCTGCCATGCGCCGTCTATTTTTGCCAAAATTCTGGCTGAATTTCCTGAAACTTCAAAAATTCCATTTTTTTCAAAAGCCAAAAGCGAATTCCCAAAAACGCCGATATTCCAAACATTTTCAGACATTCCTTGAATATGCTGAAAATGAATATTATCTCGTTTTCCGTTTTTATACGCCTCCCAGTCAAGCCAGAACAAACCATTATCTGTCGCTATATACAATTTATTTTGATAAATCTGGCTGCAGTATATTTTGGTTTCAGAATTTGAAGAATCTAAAACTCTCGACAACGGCGAAGAAATCTGAATGAGTGAAATTCCCTCTTTGAGCATTACCCATAAGTTTCCTTCTCTATCAACTTTAAAACTAGTTACATAATCATTTTGAAGTCCAATTTGTTTATTGATATGCTGAATTAAATGCCCTTCACTATCTACAACTATCAAACCGGACTGACGTGTCCCAATTCCGAAATAACCATCTGAAAATTGAATTCCGGTCGAAATCTGATTCTGCTTCAGCAAATAATCTGCTTCCGTTATAAAAGGTTTTATCTGCTTATCGGTATATAAAAAAAGACCTTCTTTTTGGGTAAACAATAAAAGACCTTTTGGAGTTTTAAAAATCTTTCTAATCTTCATTCCGGCAAACTTCTGTCCGTCTGGAAACGGAAATAAAGTATCGTTTTTTAACTGCAGTAATCCTTTGGTATTATCAGAAACATAGATTTCATTGCCAGTTTCAAAAAAATCATCAAAATTATATTTTGATTTTAAAACCTTGATTTTATTGTTTTTGTAGATAAAAATAGCTTCATGAGAAAAAAAAATGACTTTATTATCTCGAATAACAGTGTGAACAACATCTCCAAAGTTTCCAGCCGAAGCAGGAAGCAGTTTTACTAAAGATGTATATCTATATTGACCGTTTGATAATTGAATAACATAACCAAAATCGCCCTGTGCGCCTGCGTACATTTTATCATCTTTATCAATATCAAGAGAGCGAACCATACTGCGGTTTTCCGGCTGGGTAATAATACTCCATCGAACACCGTCAAACTGCATAATTCCAAAATGATTGGCAAAAAACATCATGCCTTTTGAATCCTGAATAACATCCCAGTTTTCTGAAGCCGCTTTATAGGTTTTGGGACTATAGCTGGTAATAAACGGAACACCGATTTTTTTAATTTGAGAAATAACAACCGGAGAAATAAGTGATACTAATAAAACTAAAAATCTAATTATAAATTTCGTCATTTTGTTTCTGTCTGTAGGTTAGTTTGTGATTTTTGGGAATCACAGCTTCAAAAAATGCCTCTTTGGGAAAAGCCATTCTCTATGCAAAAAAATTCAGTTTTACTTCATCTCAATTAACAATTCAGCATTATTAATAGATTAAAAAAATGAATGTCGAAATTCAAATATATAAAAATTTATTTTAATGTAACAAATTGCATTAGTTATTAAGAATACTAAAAACCAATAAATTAAAACCTCAAACCTTCCTCATTTTTTTTCATTTAGACAAAGCCTTAAAAACGTATTAAATACAATTATTAAGATAAAAAGTAATTCAATCGTAACACAATTAAAAAAGATTTATAAATAAAAAAGCTTTAAATTTATTATACAAATCTTAAAATCAATAAATTAAAAACAAACGAACTAGTAACTTACTCATTACAAAAAACAAAAATTTTAAAGCTTTTTTTTACTTCTTAATCTAGGTTAATCGATAAACATTTAGTGCTGTAATAAATTTGCATCATAATCATAACAACATTAAACATCGAGAACGTTAAATGTTAAAAAGAAAAATTTAATTAGAATTTAAAATCAAAATAACAAATAATAGTAATCTTAAAAACTTAAAATCATGAGCACATTTGCAGTAAACGACGGAACAGAAATTTATTACAAGGATTGGGGAACTGGACAGCCAATTGTTTTTCACCACGGATGGCCTTTATCAAGCGATGATTGGGATGCACAAATGATGTTTTTTCTTCAAAAAGGATACAGAGTTATTGCACACGATCGCCGCGGACACGGACGTTCTGGCCAGAGTTCTGAAGGAAATAACATGGAAACTTATGCATCTGACATTGCTGAATTAACTGAAGCTTTAAATTTAAAAGATGCTATTCACGTTGGTCATTCAACTGGAGGCGGTGAAGTAATTCGTTACGCAGCAAAATACGGAAAAGGACGTATTGCAAAAGCAGTAATCATAAGCGCAGTAACACCAATAATGATTCAAAATGAATCTAATCCTGAAGGTGTGCCATTGTCAGTTTTTGATGAAATCAGACAAGGAACAGGTTTTAACAGAGCACAGTATTTTTACGATTTCCCTACCGCATTTTACGGCTGGAACCGTGAAGGACAAACTGTTCAGGAAGGTATTAAACACAACTGGTGGCGTCAGGGAATGATGGGGTCTGTTTTAGCGCATTATGAAGGAATTAAAGCCTTTTCTGAATCAGATTTTACAGAAGATTTAAAAAGTTTAGACATTCCGGTACTTGTATTACACGGAGAAGACGATCAGATCGTACCTTATGCACAGGCACCAAGAGCGGCAAAACTATTGAAAAACGGAAAATTAATTTCTTATCCGGGATTCTCTCACGGTATGCCGACTATAAATGCTGAAACAATCAACAACGATATTCTGGCTTTTATAAAATAAATCAATACAGACTGCCTGTAAAGAATTATGTGTACAGGCAGTTTGATTTTCTCTTAAAAATTACAAACAAGCACACATTCAAATACTATGGAAACAATAAAATTAGAATTAAACGAAAAAAAACACGGCAGTTTTAATTTGTATGTTGATGATAAAAAATTAGGCGAAATGACAGTAAGCATTAAACCCGGCCTGCTGACAGTTTACCATACAGGAGTTGAGCCCGAAGGTGAAGGAAAAGGTTATGCTAAGAAACTTTTAGAAGAAATGGTTTCTTATGTTCGTGCCAATAATTTAAAAGTTTTACCCCTTTGTCCTTACGTTCACGCTCAATTTAAAAGACATCCGGATGAATATGAAGATATCTGGCAGAAACAATCTTAAAAACAGAATAGTATGAACACAGAAATTTTAACAGACGGTGTACCTTTAAATGAAGCTAAAAAAGCTTTAATTATGATTCACGGCCGTGGTGCCGGTGCTCATGATATCCTTTCGATGGCCAGACATCTTAAGGTCGACGATTTTGCTCTGGTTGCGCCTCAGGCAGAAAACAGAACCTGGTATCCGTATTCGTTTTTAGCACCTTTAAACGAAAATGAACCCTCTTTTTCAAAATCATTAGAAGCAATTCATCAGGTTGTAATAGCGGTGCAGCAAAATGGAATCGAGAAAGAAAACATCTATTTCTTAGGGTTTTCGCAGGGTGCTTGTCTTGCTTTGGAATTTACAACACGAAATGCCTCAAAATATGGCGGAATCGTTGCTTTTACAGGCGGATTAATTGGTGATCAGGTTTATGAAAATCATTATTCAGGAAACTTCGAAAACACACCTGTTTTTATAGGAACAAGTGATCCTGATTTTCATGTTCCCGTAGAAAGAGTAAATGATACCGAAGCGTTGATGACAAAATTGGGCGCAGATGTTACTAAAAAAATCTATCCCAATATGGGACACACCATTAGTCAGGATGAAATAAATTGTGCCAATGCATTAATTTTCAATAAAAAATAATGATTACGATAACTCGCGTTTACAGCGATGCAAATGGAGAAAGTCATTTTGAAGACTTTGAAGTTCCGTTAAAAAACAACGGTGATATCGGATTTTTATCTGATGACGAACCGGTACAATCTATCGTTTTTAGAGAAGTCAGCCCTTCTTATGATTACGATTTTCATAATGCACCAGACCGCCAGTATATTGTTTTACTGGAAGGCGGTGTAGAAATTGAAACTTCATTAGGAGAAAAAAGAACATTCAATACCGGTTCAATTCTATTAGTGGAAGACACTACAGGAAAAGGACACAAAACAAAAAATATTGAACCTAAACTAAGAAAGTCAATATTTATCAAATTATAAATTCATCAACATCTTATAATCTGCTGTGATTAGTTTTTAGTCACAGCAAAAAAACACTGACAGCAGATTTTACTGCTTTCAGAATACATTTCTATTCCCTTTTTAAAACTATTGCCGCTGGAGACAAAAACTAAAAAACAGCGGTAAAATATTGTCCTCAGTTCTTTCTTAATCTAGGTTAATCGATTAACAGACAGAGTAGACGTAAATTTGTAAAAGAAAAATCAAACAACAATTTAATATAAAAAATACCATGGAAAATAAAATTTTAGGCTTACACCATATTACTGCAATTGCAGGTGACGCTAAACGCAACTTTAACTTTTATTCAAAAATATTAGGATTAAGATTCATCAAAAAAACAGTGAATTTTGACGATCCGGGAACATACCATTTTTACTTTGGCGACGAAGTGGGAAGCGCAGGAACTATTTTAACTTTTTTTCCTTGGGGTGAAGGAATTCAGCAAGGCAGAAAAGGGTCTGGAATGGCTACAGAAATTGGTTATTCTGTTCCAAAAGGAAGTCTTGATTTCTGGCAGAAACGTTTTGAGCAGTATAATGTAATTTACAATAAACCCGCTGAAAAATTTGGAGAAAAATACCTGACTTTCTTAGATCCGGACGGATTGAAATTGGAGTTAATCGAATCTAAAACGGATGATAACAGAAAAGCCTGGGAAACTGACGAAGTAAAAGCTGATGTGGCAACAAAAGGTTTTCATAACATTACTTTGACTTTAAACGATATTAAACCAACAGCTGCAGTTTTAACTGAAATATTCGGTTACAAACTGATCGATCAGGACGTAAACCGTTACCGTTATGCAACTGATGCTGTAGAAAATGCTGCTATTGTTGACTTGGTAGAATTAGCTGATGAAAAACGCGGTTTAAATGCCAACGGAACAGTTCACCACGTAGCTTTTCGTGTAAAAAACGATGAAATATTAATGCACTTCCGTGAAAAAGTCGAAGCATACGGATTGTCTATTACACCACAAATTGACAGACAGTATTTTCACTCTTTATATTTTAGAGAACCGGGAGGTGTTTTATTTGAAATCGCTACCGATAATCCTGGATTTACAGTAGACGAAAGCTTAGAAGAATTAGGCCAAAACTTAAAACTTCCGGCACAATACGAACCACAGAGAGCAGCAATTGAAGCTCATTTGGTTAAAATAAATTAATTATTAAACTACAACACAACTAATGTAAAGCTATCCCCAAAAAGGACAGCTTTTTTTATAGATTATTTTCTAAAATTAAATTGACAGCATTTTACTCAATTCTTCGTAGCTGTCAAATAAAATAGCTCCTTCTTCTTCTAAATCTTCGTTATTAAAACCATTAACAAAGCCGTACACTTTAAAACCTCCGCTCACACCTGCCTTTACTCCTGCTTTACTGTCTTCTATCACAATGCAGTCTTTTACATCAAAACCCATTTGCTGAGCGGCATGCAGAAAAATTCCAGGTTCTGGTTTCCAGCTGCCAATTTGATACGAACTGAATATTTTATTCTCGAATTTATCGATCAATCCCGACACTTCTAGATTCAAACGGATTTTTTCGACAGGTCCGCTTGATGCTACACAATACGGAATTTTTAATTTCGCAATAAAATCTTCAATACCTTTCATGGGTTTTACCTGTGTTTTAAAAGCTTCAAAACTTTTCTCGCGATATTCTGTTTCAAAATTTTCAGGCAGTTTCTGGTCAATTGCTTCTTCAATATGACGAAAACAATCTTTTAAATTTCGGCCGTTAAAATATCGGTATGCATCTTCGAGTTCCATTTCGAATCCGTGTTCCTGAGCCATTGCCAGCAGTATTCCGTTGCCAATTTTCTCAGTATCAACCAAAACTCCGTCACAATCGAAAATAATACATTTTACATTCATAATTTTTAATTTACTTTTTAGAACCACTTTATAACATAAGCAGTAAACCAAAATGGAAAGTACAAAAATTATTTTGCAAAGCTGTTATTGTGATTTAAAGTGAAGACGAAATTTTAGAAACCATCTGAACAATAAAATCAGCCTGTGCGGGATTTATTTTCTTTATGGCTTCCGCACTTTGAAACCATTCACCTTTGTCTACTTCGGGAAAACTTTGAAGTTTACCGGATTTTGGAGGCCATTCCATTTCAAAATCATTGCTTTTAATCAAAGATTCATCGAGTTCAAATTCGACAGCCCATGCATGAACCATTTTACCCGATTTCAATTTTACATATTCAAGTTTAATAAAATCTCCATCGACTTTAAAACCGGTTTCTTCCTCAAATTCTCGTTTAGCAGCTTCTAACGGATCTTCTTCAATAGTAAATTCTCCTTTTGGAATTGACCAGCTTTCTAAATCTTTATTTTTCCAAAACGGACCGCCCGGATGAACCAAAAAGAAAAAAATGGTTTTATCTACAAATTTATATGCTAATATTCCGGCGCTCTGTTTCATACAATTGCTGTTTATTTTTTAATCTTACTGTATAAATATCGTCATTCTTTTTCAATCTTAACTATTTAGTTATGATTTACCATTTGGCGGAACAACATTAAAACGCCATTTTCATCTCTTTTCCAAACGTTGGTGCTTTTTCCCGTTACAATGGCCATTCCCTTTTTATTGTCCCAGGAAACATCTACATAATAATAACCGTATTCAATAACAAAATTCTTAATGGGGATCATTTTTCCTGCCTTAATAGATATTGAATCAATCGAAACTCCATTTGGCTTTTCATGTTCTTCAAAATAAGGTTTAATATTTTCCATTCCAACAAACATTGGTGCATCATAAGTAAGATATATGGCATCTTTTGTAAAAAATTCTACAGCGTGTTTTTCACCTTCCCTATTCGAGACCAATTCGGCGATGCGTTCATTTCGTTTACCCACTTCGGTTTCTAAAGTTTTATTTATTTTAGGTTTTGGTATTTCACTTTCTTTCGTTTTTATAGAGGCAAAATTAGAACCGTCAATCGCTTTATTCGCTCCCCAGATTTCTGACTCCAGAGTGAGTTTTCCATTTTTCTCAACCTTCCATACATTCAGATATTTTCCATCATAAACCAAAACAGCACCGTTTTCATTTGCTGAATGAATATTAAAAGTCCCTATTTCGACGGCATAATTGCCTATTTGTTGAATTTCGTAAATATCTCTTTTATAACTATTGATTGTAAATTTTGAAAGCCATTGCTGATAATAGGATTTAATATCTTCTTTTGTATACAAAGCTTTATGATATTCAGGCATACAAACCGGTTCGTTATCATCATAGAAATTGGTAATAACACTAAAATCTTTCCGCAAGAAAGATTCGGCTATCTGGCTGTTTACCGTTTTTAGTTTTTCTTTCAACTCGTCTGAACTTTTTAGCTGTGCCCAGGAATTGATAAAAACCAAAAGAAAAATAACCATTGATAAATATCTCTTTTTCATCTTTTTAGAGTATTAAAATTGATTCATTAAATGTAAAGAAAAGAATCATAATCTGTTAAAAAAACATTTATATAAAATTCATTATCAAACACTTGTACATTATTACCCTATTTATGGATTTAAACAATCTTTTAGATTCGTATTTTTATGAAATAAAAAAAAGCAGAAATTTAAAATATTCATATTGTGAAAAAACATTTTTTATCAATCGCAATTCTGGCAGGAACTTTTACAGTTCAGTCTCAAAATAAAATTATTACGATCAGCAATAATTTAAAAACCGACAGAGAATTTGAAACTGTAGAACTAACAAAAAAAATTCTTGGATTAACAGCCGATTCAAAACTTGAAAATTATGCCGTTAAAGATCTGGGCAGTAATTCATTTTTAGAAACCCAGACTGTAGACAATGACGGAGATGGAACGGCAGATGTTTTATTGTTTCAGCCAAAGATCAAAGCATCTTCTAAACAAGATTTTGAAGTTTTAGCTGGTACGAATCCTTCAGCTTCAAAAGAAATTAACTGCTATTCGCGCTTTGTTCCGGAACGTACAGACGATTATGCCTGGGAAAACAACAAAGTCGCTTTTAGAACTTATGGTCCTGTGGCTCAAAAAATGGTCGAAGATAAAATTCCCGGAGGTACTTTAACAAGCGGTATTGATGCCTGGCTGAAAAGAGTCGATTATCCAATTATCAACAAGTGGTACGAAAAAGCCACAAACGGAACAGGAACGTATCATAAAGATACTGGTGAAGGTCTGGATAATTTTCATGTTGGAGACAGCCGTGGTGTGGGCGGAATTGTGGTAAAAGCTGACGAAAAGTATTATTTCTCGAAAAATTTCATAAGCTGGAAAACAATTACAACCGGTCCAATTAGAACGAGTTTTATTTTAACTTATGCTGACTGGGACGCCAAAGGAAATAAAATTACGGAATCAAAACTAATCAGTTTAGATTACGGAAGCCAGCTTTCGCGCTTTGAAATCAATATTACAGGAACTAAGGAAATTGCAGCCGGATTAACTCTTCATGATAAAAAAGGAACAATTGGAACTAATTTAAAAGAAGGCTGGTTAAGCTATTGGGAACCTATTGATGATTCTGAAATAGGAACTGGTTTAGTGGCTCCAAAAAACACTTTGCTGAGTTTTGACCATCATGTAACAGATGAAAAAGATTTAAGCAATCTTTACGGAAACATTGCTGTTAAAAACAATAAAGCCATCTATTATGTTGGTTTTGGATGGAAAAAAGGAAGTCCGTTTCAAACCAAACAAGAATGGGAAAAATATCTAAGTTCTTTTGCAGAAAAAATCAACAATCCATTGATTGTGAAGATTAAGAAATAATAATCATTGCCACTAATTTGCTAAGAAACTAAGATTTCCCTTCTGAAATTGAACATAGCCAATGGTTTCAACCATTGGGGCGCAATGTAAATTATACCTATATTGTGTTCCCGTGGTTGAAACCACGGGCTATGATAATTATTTAGCCCGCAAATTTTACGGATAAAACGGATTGACGCAGATTCATTTAAAATAAACCTGCTTAATCCGTAAAATCTGTGAGCTAGATTAAATCACTTCTTAGCAGGAAAATAATTTTCTTTTAAAATAATCTCCAGCGGAATATAATTTGTGCGTTCTGTATCTTCCTGCAGAACCAGTTTTTTATACAAATAATTAATTCCCATATACCCCTGATCTTCGGGTCTTTGGTTAATTAAAAAATCAATAACGCCTTTATTTAGGTATTCTATATTTTCTTTAAGCAAATCAAAACCAATAATTCGAACACCTTTTATATTGTTCTTTTCTAAAAATTCGGCTACAATATACGCTCGCGAATTGGGTACAAAAATGCTGTTTACTCCAGAAAACATTTCGAGATTCAGCTGGTCGATTCCGGAATCTTTTAAGGTGAATTCTGAAAAATTAAAATTCGTTAATTCATCGTGATCTTTAAAATACGAATAAAATCCTTTAATTCTCTGCTGATAAACTGATGTACTTTCGATTTCGCGGGTAATTTTAAAAATCAAAACATGCCTTTCATTTTTAACGGCAAAGCTGATGAGTCTTCCGGCTAAATAACCACTCTGAAAAGCATTTTGACCAACATAAGCATGTTCATTTTCTTCAGAAATATTCGAATCGATCATTACAATCGGAATGTTTTTGCTTTCGTATTCTTTTAAAAACCGAACCGAATCTTCATAAAAAATAGGCGCAAACAACAAACCGTCGCAGTCAAATTCCATCACTTTTTTGACAGATTCCTTAAAAGAAGCCAGATTATAATCGTAAAAAAAATAATCCAATACAATACCGAATTTACCAAATTCCAAAGCCGCTTTTTCGATTCCGTCCGTCTGGCTCTGCCAATATTCCAAAGTTTCGGACTTAGGAAGAAAAACCGCAAAATGAAATTTTTTGTTTAAAGCCAGATTACTAGCCAGGATATTTCGCTTATAACCAAACTCTTCAATTATCGCATTAACCTTGTCTACAGTTTCCTGAGCCACCTGTCCGCGTTTATGAATAATCCTGTCAATAGTTCCGGGAGAAACATTTGCCAATTCGGCTATTTTTTTAATTGTTATGATATTGATTCTTTTTAAGTTAAAATAATAAAAGCTCCTTTGTAAAATTATATTTTTTTAGCAAAAATAAGTTGTTTTAAATCACAATTTACATACATTTGTAAAATACCGTGTGCGTACACGTAAAATTACACAAATTGTAAAAATAATTTTATTTTTTTGTATTCTTTATTCAAAATACGCCTTAATAATCAAGATAAACTTAAACCAAATGATAATAGATTCAGTACATAATGCAGCAAAATACTACAGACTGCATCCAAATTTTCAAAAAGCTTTTGAATATGTAAACCAAACCGATATCGCCAGTCTTGAAGCCGGCGTTATTGAAATAACCGAAGGTTTAAAATTAATCGTAATACACGGCGACGGAAGTTCGAGAGAAGAAAGTATAAAAGGATTTGAATGCCATGACAAAAACATTGACATTCAGATTTCAATACAAGGTCCGGAAACTTTTGCATGGAAACCAAGAGAAAAATGCATAAGCCCAAATGGAGATTACAGCGATGAAAAAGACGTTCGTTTTTTTCATGATAAACCAGATATGTTTTTTGAGCTTCAGGAAAAACAATTTGCCATTTTATATCCAGAAGATGTTCACGCAGCCATGATTGGCGAAGGTTTTCTGAAAAAACTTGTTTTTAAAGTAAAAATTTAAATAGTAAACTAAACCATAACCATACTTTATTTTCCAAATTGGAATTTGGGATTTTAAAGTATTGAAAATTTAAACTAAAAAATGGATTCAATATTCAATTTAAAAGGAAAAATTGCTCTGATTACGGGAGGTGCCGGAGTTTTAGGAAGCAATTTTGCAAATGTATTAGCAAAACAAGGCGTTATTGTGGGAATCGTTTCGCAGTCACTTGAAAAAGCCGAAAGCACTGTAAAAACTCTTGAAGCAAACGGCGGACAAGGTTTTGCGGTTCAGGCCAATGTTTTAAATAAAGAAGAAGTAGAAAAAGTAAGAGATTTTATTGTTGAAAAATACGGACGTCTTGATATTTTGATTAACGCAGCCGGCGGAAATATGCCGGGAGCGACTATCCAGCCGGATCAGGCAGTTTATGATATGAAAAGCGATGATTTACAAAAAGTAATCGATTTGAATATCATTGGAACCATGCTTCCTACTCAGGTTTTTGCAGAGTTATTTGCTAAACAAAAACAAGGAAATATCATCAACATTTCATCGGCTTCGGCACAAAGGCCTTTAACGAGAGTTGTAGGTTATTCGGCTTCAAAAGCGGCGATTGATAATTTCACGCAATGGATGGCAGTTGAATTAGCCCAAAAATATGGTGAAGGAATTCGTGTAAACGCTATTTCACCAGGTTTTTTCATTGGAGAACAAAATCGTGCTTTATTATTAACTCCGGAAGGAAAATTAACTCCAAGAGGTGAAAAAATCATCGATCACACGCCAATGGGAAGATTTGGAACTCCAGAAGATATTGATGGTGCACTTTTGTTTTTATGCAGCGATATGTCAAAATTCGTAACAGGAACTATCTTAAAAGTTGACGGCGGTTTTGCTGCAACAAGTATCTAAAAACTAACTCACAAAACAACATAATACACAATGGAACAAACATTAAGATGGTTCGGACCAAATGATCCTGTTTCTTTACAAGATATTGCACAAACCGGAGCTACCGGAATTGTAACAGCTTTACACCATATTCCAAACGGAGAAGTTTGGAGTATTGATGAAATTATCAAAAGAAAAGTTGAAATCGAACATCAGGACGGCGATCCTAAAAAAGGTGCTTCGGGATTAACGTGGTCAGTTGTAGAAAGTATTCCGGTTCATGAAGACATTAAAAAACAAACTGGAAATTACATTCAATACATTGAAAATTATAAAGAAAGCATTCGTAATCTGGCTTTATGCGGTATCAAATGTGTGTGTTATAATTTCATGCCTGTTTTAGACTGGTCAAGAACTGATTTATCCTATACTGTTGAAGACGGATCAAAAGCACTTCGTTTTGATATCAATGCATTTGCTGCTTTTGAATTGTTCATTTTAAAAAGACCAGGCGCAGAAAACGAATATTCTGATGAACAAAAACAAAAAGCAAAAAGCTATTTTGAGGCGATGACTGCCGAAGATAAAGTTAAATTGCAGCAAAACATTCTTGCCGGACTTCCGGGTGCCGAAGAAGCGTATACGGTAGAAGATTTCTTAATAACCTTAAGTGCTTACAATCATATTGACAGACAGGCTTTAAAAAATAATCTTTTTCACTTTTTAAAAGAAATTATTCCGGTTGCAGAAAGCAAAGGCGTTTTGATGGCAATTCATCCAGACGATCCTCCTTACCCAATTTTAGGCCTGCCAAGAGTTGTAAGCACCGAAGAAGATTTGATCGAGCTAATGAACGCTGCTCCTTCTAAATCGAACGGATTTACAATGTGTACAGGTTCTTACGGTGTTCGTGCCGATAATGATTTACCGGGAATTGTAAGACGTCATGGCGATAAAATGAATTTCATCCATTTAAGAAGTACACAACGCGATGAAGAAGGAAGCTTTTACGAAGCCAATCACTTGGAAGGCGATGTTGATATGTACGAAGTTGTAAAAGCAATTCTTGAAGTCGAAAAAAGAAATAACAGCAAATTACCAATGCGTCCGGATCACGGACACCAAATGCTGGATGATTTAAAGAAAAAAACAAATCCGGGTTATTCTGCTATCGGTCGTTTAAGAGGACTGGCAGAACTGCGCGGACTGGAATTAGGGATCAAACGATCTTTATAATTGGTTTTGACACCAAGGCGCTAAGGCACGAAGTTTTTTATTTTTTTGTTTCACGCTCCCGATAGCTATCGGGAGCGTGAAACAAAAATCTTTTTAATCCTTTTAATCTGTGGCTAAAAAAACTTCGTGCCTTAGCGCCTTGGTGGCAAAATCAAACAAAAAACTAACTAACCACAACCACAAACCATGATTCGCCAAGCCATTATTATCTCCTGTGGCTTTTTTATGAATACCATATTGGCGCAGGAAATACCAAAAATTATTACTTCACCCAAAACTAATTATCTTCCGGATTTTAGCTATGCAGGCTATCATTTCGGCGAAAGCCCAATTCCTGAAACTGCCGGAAAAATTATTAACGCAGCAGATTTTGGAGTAAAAGCCAATGACGAATTAGACGATTCAAAAGCACTTTTAAAAGCCTTTAAAGCAGCAAATGCTGTTGAAGGAAATGTAATTCTGCAATTGCCGGCAGGACGAATTATTCTAAGCGATATTTTGTATATCGAACGAAGCAATTTTGTACTTCGAGGCGCTGGTTCTAACGAAAACGGAACCGAAATTTACTGTCCAAGGCCCATGATGTATCTTAAAGATTCTGAAGTTTTGGCTGAACTTCGCGAATACTTAACCACTTTTGATAAAAGACAACGCGAACCAGAAAACAATATTGATCTTCCTTTTTCACAATATGCATGGTCAGGGGGTTTTATCTGGACGCAGGTTCCGGGTGAACGTGTAAAATCGTATTTAGATAAATATGAACCAGAATCCAGTCCGTTGGCGAAAGTGAGTTCAGGAAAAATAGGCGAACATATTATTACGGTTTCTGATGTAAAAGGATTAAAAGCCGGCGACGTTGTCGAATTGCAATTGTTTAATAAAGACGGCGAAAATGGCGAAATCATCAACGATCTATATCAGGGAGCTAAAGTAAAACCGGGTTCACATCATTGGAAATTTCCCAAACTTCCTATCGTGAGACAGCAGGTTGAAATAACCAAAATCTCTGGCTCTAAAATTACTTTAAAAACACCTTTAACCATTTCAATAAAACCAAGTTATCAGGCGCAATTGGTCGAATGGAAACATTTAAATGAAGTTGGAATCGAACATCTTCGTTTTACTTTTCCTGATATTCCCAGAGTCGCGCATCATGTTGAACCCGGTAACAACAGCATTTTCCTGACGCGTCTTTTTAACAGCTGGGTTAAAGATGTAAAAATCACCAATGCCGACAGTGGCATTCTTGCTGAAGAAGTTTCTAACGTTACCATTCAGGATATTACGACAGATGGCCCGCACTTGGCGCATTATACAGTGACATTAGGCGGTGTGCATAATATTCTGGTTAAGAATTTGAAAATTTACAATTCTGCCGTTCACCCATTAAGTTTCAACACTTTTGCTACTAAAAATGTCTATCAAAACTGCGAAATATTTACAGATCCGGTTTTAGATCAGCACTCTGGAGCCAATCATCAAAATTTATTTGATAATATTACGGTTCATGTAAAAGCCAATAAAAACAATAGTTACGCATTGTTTGGCGGCGGAGGCGCTGATTACTGGAAACCTTCTCACGGACCTTTCAGTACTTTTTGGAATTTAAATGTTCAGGTTGAAAATCCAGATACATCAAAACCCGTTTTATTGTACGGAATGAAAGACGGCGCTCTGGCCAGAATTATTGGTGTTCACGGAAATGCAAAATTTGAAATCAAATACGACATTGATCCCTACATTGAATTTTTAAACATGCCAATTGAGAAGATTCCTTCGCTGTATGATTATCAATTAAATAAACGTTTGAAAAAATAAATTTAAACACATAGAAACATAGCTTTTAAGAGCGTAAAAAGGCGTTTCACTTGCATAAAAAATCATAGGTTTTGCGTGAAAGCTATGTGTGAAAAACTAGTTTTTTAAAAGTCTTGTTTATAAAAAGAAAAATCTATGTTTCTATGTGTTTAAAAATTAATCTCGCAAAGCCGCTAAGTCGCAAAGGGAAAATTAAAAAAGAAAACTTTTGCTACTCTGCGAGAAACTCAATTCACAACATAAATCTGTGTGCTATGAAACTTAAAATAGCTCTTTTATTATTTGTCTTTGTTTCTGGGAATTTGTTTTCCCAAAATAAATACCGACTTAAAAACTTTTCTACTACAGACGGACTTTCGCAGAGTTCTGTTATTGCCATTCATCAGGATAAATTTGGGCAGATGTGGTTTGGAACCCGCGATGGTCTAAATAAATACGATGGCAGCCGATTTACTATTTTCAGGAATGAAGCTTCTAATAAATATTCAATCAGCAACAATGATATTTTAGCAATTGAAGAAGACAACTCGGGAAAAATCTGGGTAGGAACTTACAATGGACTAAACTGTTACGATCCTGTTTCAAATCGTTTTACAAGATATCTTCATACCAAAACCAATCATACAATAAGCAATAATGCTGTTTGGAGTATTAAGGAAATTGGCGGCGAAATGTGGTTTGGAACTTCAAAAGGATTAACGATTTACAACAAAAAATCGGGATTGTTTACTTCAGTTTTTCATTCAGATGATGATGCTTCTACTCTTCCAAGCAATAATATTCTGAGCATTATAAAAACAAAAAATGGAGCTGTCTGGATTGGAACAACAAAAGGATTGTGCCAGTTAACTAGTCGAAAAAACGGAAAATTAAGTTTTAAAAATTATCCGTTAAATGCGTCTGATTTATTAAACGTACAATCGGTAATCGAAGAAAAAGACGGCAGTTTATGGGTGGGAACAAAAAACAAAGGACTTTTAAAATTTGATCAAAAACAAAAATCTTTTGTTTCTTTTTTATCAGCCGAAAAATACCGCGAAATAAATACTGATATCCGCTCATTAGTAATTGACAACCAAGGTTCTTTGTGGATTGGAGCTTACGACGGAATTTATATTTTGGGACAAGATAAAAGTCTGCAGAAAATTAACAATACCAATAACAACAACGGAATCGACAAAGTAAAGTCGGTTTTTATGGATAAAAAAGGGTCGATCTGGATTGGCTGTTATTACAAAGGCGTAAACCTTTGGGATATTTCAAACGTAAATTTCTCTAACTACAATCAAAACTCGAAAAAGATTCCGATGAGTTTTGATGTTGTGAGTTCTATTATTTCAGATAAAAACCAGAATATTTATTTTGGAACTGAAGGCGGCGGAATTACGATTTTCAATAAAAATACCGAAGCTGTAAGCTACATCAACAGCAAAACCGGACAAACCAATAAAAATGATATCAAAGCAATGTGTCTTTCTGACGATTATATTTTATGGTTTGGAACTTTTTCAAAAGGATTATCAGCTTACAATACGGTTTCGAAACGAATTGAAGACAACAGAATTACTCCTGACTTAACCGAATTTTTAAAGGAAAGCGGTGTTTATTCGCTTAAATCAGAAAATAAAATTTTATGGATTGGAACTTTTGGAAAAGGCTTAATTCGTTACGATACCGAGAACAAAACATTTGAGATTATTGGCAATGACAACACTAAACCCGTTTTCCTGACCAATAATATGGTTCGCAGTATTTTAATCGATAAACAAAATTCAATCTGGCTGGGAACACAAAATGGTTTGAATCGTATTTCACTTCGAAATTTCAATCCTAAAAAATATACGATACAGCATTTCTTTTACAACCATTCTTCTTTGTCCGGTGATGATATTCTGACTTTGTTTGAGGATTCTCAAAATAAAATCTGGGTTGGAACAAAAGCAAAAGGTTTGTATTATTTTGATGGGAAAAAATTCAGCCAAATCAATCTTAGAATCGGAAATACCATCATTACTTCTATCCACTCTATTTTAGAAGATGACGAGAAAAACCTTTGGATCAGTACAAATCAGGGAATTATTAAATACAGCACAATTAAAAAGACGGTTGTAATTTATGACCAAAAAGACGGTTTGGCAAGTAATGAATTTAATGATAATTCGGCTTTAAAATTAGGATCAAATCAATTTTATTTTGGGAGTCCTTCGGGCGCAACGTTTTTTGATGCAACCAAAATTTCCTTGAACAATTATGCGCCTCAGGTTTTAATTACTAATTTAAAAATTAAAAATGAAACCGTAAATGCGCATGATAAAGACGGTATTTTAGAGCAGAGAATTGGTTTTACCAACACCATTACTCTCGATTATGACAAAGCGAATTTCTCGATTAGTTTTGCGATTCCAAATTACATTCGATCAAAAAACAACCAATACAGTTATCGTTTAACTGGTTTAGAAAATAACTGGACGACAACTAAAAACAGCGAAGCCAATTTTGCAATTCAAAATCCTGGAACTTATACATTTGAAGTCCGCGGCGCAAATAATGACGGAGTATGGAATCAGACTCCAACCACTTTAACGGTAATTGTAAATCCGGCTCCGTGGCGCAGTATCTGGGCATTTTTATTATACGGAATCGTGATTGGTTTGGGCTTATACGGTTTAATCTGGATTATGAAATCGAAAGCCAGACTGAAACAAAAACTTGAACTGGAATATCTGGAAACGCAGCGAATTGAAGAAAACAACAAATTAAAACTGGATTTCTTTACTAATATTTCACATGAATTCAGAACGCCTTTAACTCTTATTTTAGGTCCGTTACAGCAAATTCTGGCCGATTATAACGGAACCAATGAAATGTATAAAAAACTTCTGGTTATTGAAGGAAGCGCGAATCATCTTTTGAGTCTGATTAACCGTTTAATGGATTTTAGAAAACTGGAAAATCATCAGGTTACGCTGGAATCTGCAAACGGAAATATTGTAAAATTTACCAAAGAAATCTTTTTGTCTTTTATTGAATATGCCAAAGACGGCGGTTACGATTACAGTTTTGAAACTGAGAACGAAGAAATTCTGGTTTATTTTGACCGTTACAAACTCGAGCGTGTGTTTTACAATTTGATATCAAATGCTTTTAGATATACTCCAAAAGGCGGCTCGATAAAAATTAAAATCAATCACGACCAGCAGAATCTGTTTATTGCTGTCGAAGATTCAGGAGTAGGAATCTCAGAAGAACATATCGATAAAATTTTTGATTTGTTTTTTGAAGTTCCAACGCACAATCAGGTTCAAAAAAATTACAATAAAGGCACCGGAATCGGGCTTTCAATCGTAAAAAACATTGTGGAACTTCATAAAGGAAAAATCGACGTTACAAACAAAACCACTGGAGGCGTTATTTTTAAAGTAACATTACCGCTTGGACGCGAGCATCTCCTTGACAGCGAAATTATTCCTGATTTTAAAATCAGTGATGATATTGAACAATATGCAGCTCAATTAGAACCTTCGGAAATTACTGAACATGAAGACATCGAAGATTTAATTGTAAACGAAGAAAAGCAGACTATTTTAATTGTTGAAGATCATAAGGTTTTGAGAAAGTTCATGAAAAATCTTCTCAAAAAAGATTATAACATTATTGAAGCAGAAAATGGCAAAATTGCTTTAGAAAAAGCTTTAAAGTTTGTTCCGAATTTAATTATCAGCGATGTTATTATGCCAGAAATGGTGGGAACTGAATTGTGTTCAAAAATCAAAGAGAACATCAAAACCAGCCATATTCCGGTAATTTTGCTGACTTCCAGATCTTCATTGGTTTATAAATTTGAAGGACTGGAAAGCGGTGCCGATGATTACATCAGTAAACCATTCAATTTAATGGAATTCAGGCTTCGCGTTAAAAACCTTCTGAACACAACTGAACGTTTAAAAATCAAGTTTTCAAGCGAGGATAGTTTTATTCCGTCAGAAATCACGGTTTCTTCTCTGGATGAAGAATTATTGAAAAAGGCATTTAAAATTGTGGAAGAAAATATTTCTAACGAGCAATTTGATATTCCGTTTTTCTGTTCAGAACTGGGCGTAAGCCGAACGATGTTATTTCTAAAAATTAAAGCATGGACGAATTGCACGCCAAATGAATTTATTCATGAAATCAGGTTAAAACGTGCGGCTCAATTATTAGAACAAAACAAATTAACCGTTTCAGAAATCAGTTATAAAGTCGGTTTCAACAATCCGAAATACTTTAGCAAATGCTTTCAGAAAAAGTACGGAGAAACTCCGTCACAATACTCCGACAAATTTTATAAATCTTCGGTCATAATCTAAAAAATCCACTGTTTTAAAGGGTTAAAAAAGGGTATCTGTATTATTGGATACCCTTTTTTGTATTTCTATATCGTTTTCGGCGTATACATTTGCGATATGAAAATCAAAAAAACAAACTTCTTATTACTGCAAATTTTGTTTGTCATTATCATAATCGGAATGAGTTTATTGCTTTTCTACTTTATCTAACATTAACCTTTAAAACCAAAAAATGAATGTGTACAGACCGAAAAATCAAATCGTTTAAATGGTGTTTACTGGTATCTTTTTTACTGGTAAATATTGTGATGCACGCACAGGAACGAAAAGTGACTGGAAAAATCACTTCGAGCGAAGATTTGCTTGGACTTCCTGGTGCTAATGTCTATATTAAAAATTCGTCTGTTGGAGCAACAGCCGATATGGATGGGAATTACACTGTAATTGTAGGAGAAAAAAATGCTGTTTTAGTTTTCAATTTTGTCGGGTTTCAAACTGTAGAAATTCCGGTTGGAACCAAAAGTATTATCAATGTAAGTTTAAAACCAGATACAAAAGCACTTGATGAAGTTATCGTAGTAGGTTACGGAACCCGTAAAAAAAGCGACATTACAGGATCTGTATCTTCTGTAACGGCAAAAGAACTAACCTCATTTCCTGTTTTAAATGCAGAACAGGCTTTACAAGGCCGTGCGGCGGGTGTTTCTGTAATGACCAATAACGGCGGTGAACCGGGCGCTCCTGTAAAAATAAGGGTTCGCGGGGGAACTTCTATCAATGCGAGCGGTGATGCGCTTGTTGTGGTTGATGGTTTTGCAGGTGTTTCTATGCCGGCTCCGCAGGACATTGCTTCGATTGAAGTTTTAAAAGATGCTTCGGCGACTGCAATTTACGGTTCAAGAGGTTCAAACGGGGTTATTATGGTAACTACCAAAAAAGGAAAAGTTGGAAAACCAGTAATTGAATTCAGCAATTCTACTTCGGTACAATCTGTAAACAATAAACTGCATTTATTAAATGCCGATCAGTTTGCAGCTTACCGTAAAAGTTTTACAACGCATACACAAGGTCCGGCAAATACAGACTGGCAGGATGTAATTTATCGCGACGGAATGATTTCGAATACACAGTTGTCTTTTTCAGGCGGATCTGAAAATGTGAGATATTATGTGTCTGGAACTTATTTTAATCAAAACGGAGTTGTAATCAATTCTGGAATTGACAGATATACCATTGTAAGTAATCTTGAGGCCGATTTGTCTCCTAAATTAAAAGTGGGTTTAAATACTTTTACCAGCAAACAGAACAAAGAAGGAATCATAAGCCAGACTGGTGCCGGAGGAACAGGAGCTGCGGGTGTAATTGCGGCAGCCTATCGTTTTATGCCGGATAAAGGAATTTATAATGAAGACGGTACTTATACCACAACCGCTCCAATTGGAGATGATATTGACAATCCGTATGCAACAGCTATGGAAAATATTCTGGAAACTGTTTCTATTGTAAACCGAAATAATTTCTTTGCGCAGTATCAAATTACAAAAGACCTTGACTTTAAAACAACTTTAGGTCTAACCGATAATAATTCGCAGACCGGAAGATTTATTCCGTCTACTTTAATTGCAGGAAAAAATATCAAAGGAGAAGCTTCTGTAAACAATACAAGATTTTCTTCTTTCCTTACAGAAAATTATCTGACTTTCAAACGTGAAGTAATCTCAAAAGGTATGTTAACGGTTTTAGCCGGATATTCATACCAAAAAAACAAAAACGAAAACTCATATGCCGCTTCCAGAGGATTTTTAACCAATACCAATTCGTATAGAAATCTGGGTGCCGGAACTGTTTTCTTAAAACCGGATTCAGGTTTATCTGAAACAGAATTAATTTCTGCTTTTGGAAGGTTAAACTTTGATTACGACGATAAATATCTGTTTACGTTTACTGCCAGACGAGATGGTTCTTCAAGCTTTAGCCAAAACTACAAATACGGAACTTTCCCTTCTGGAGCTGTTGGATGGAATATTGGTAAAGAAAATTTCTTAAAAGACAGTAAAACGGTTTCAAACCTTAAGTTAAGAGCTAGTTACGGAGCAACAGGAAATCCTTCTATTGGCGCCTACTCTACTCTTTCCAGATTTTCTGAAATTTATTATGTAAGCGGTGACGTGATTACAAACGCTGTACAGTTAACTTCACTTGATAATCCAAACCTAAAATGGGAAACCTCGTATCAGCAGGATTATGGTATTGATTTAGGTTTATTTGATAACAGAATCAGCATTACTGCCGATTATTATAAAACGATTACTAAAGATTTATTGTTTAACAGACCACTTCCGGGAGTTTCAGGAATTGCTTCACAGCTTCAAAACGTGGGTGAATTAGAAAATAAAGGATGGGAATTGGGTATCACTTCAAGAAACTTTACTGGTCCTGATTTTACATGGTCGACAAACTTTAATATTTCTTCAAACAAAAACAAAGTATTAAAATTAGCAGATAACAAAGATCTTTTAATCAATTCTGCTCCGGGTCATTTCTTAGCAACTGAATCTCAGATTTTAAGAGTTGGACAGCCGGTTGGATCTTTCTTCGGATTTATTTATGATGGCGTAATACAGCAGGGAGAAACGGTTTTGCCAGGAAACTTTGAAACTGCTCCGGGAGGTGAAAAATTCAGAGATGTAAACGGCGACGGAAAACTGGATTCTCAGGATAAAACGATTATCGGAAATCCAAATCCTGACTTCATCTTTGGTTTCAACAACGATTTTACCTATAAAAATCTGGATCTGAATATTTTCTTTCAGGGTTCACAAGGAAATCAAATCCTGAACTATACTTTAATGGAACTGGCTTCTGGAAACAATAATGCTACAACTGAAGTTTTAGACGCCTGGACGCCTACTAATACGGATACAAATGTTCCGGCAAATGCAGCAAGAACGAAAAGAATCACTTCAAGATTTGTTTATGATGGAAGTTACATCCGCTTGAAAAATGTTTCTTTAGGATATAGTTTAGATGAAAAAGTGGTTTCGAAATTAGGATTAAGCAAAGTTCGTTTCTACATCAGTGCGCAAAACCTTTGGACAATTACCAATTATCCGGGTTCAGATCCTGAAACGAACTACCTGAACGATACCAATTCAAGAAGTAATACCAATTTAGGATTGGATTATGGAGGATATCCAAACGTAAGAACGTTTACAGCAGGATTCAATTTAAAATTTTAATCTAATAACCTCTTTGGATGTAATGTTAAACACATAGTCCCGAAGCCTCGGGATAGATTTTATGTGTTAAAATTAATTACATCCAACTAGTTCTAATAAAAATATTATGAAAAAATATATAGCTTTTCTTTGCTTCGGAACACTCGCTTTTTTCAGCTGTTCTGATCTGGAAGAAAAACCGGTAGGAATTATTCGCCCGGCGAACTTCTTTAACAATACAGACGATTTGCAGGCCGCTGTAAATGGTGCTTTTGCAAACATTGCCCATAATAATTACTGGGGAAGAGAATTTACAATTGCTTTAATGCTTCGCGATGACATGGCCGATATTGGCGACAGAACAACACAGGCTGCGCGTATCGATGTAAACGATATGTCTATGAACGATACCAACGCGCTTGTAGCAAACTTTTGGCCGCAATCGTATGTAATTATTACAGCAGCTAATCAGGCAATTGAAGGTGCTAAAAAAACACCGGGAGATCCCGCAAAAGTTAACGCAATTGTTGCTCAGGCTTATTTTGCAAGAGCATTTACGTATTATCATTTAGTGCGTCTTTTTGGAGACATTCCATACATTGATTTTGTTGTAAACGATGTTTCTCAGATCAATTCTATGAGCAAAACCAAAGAAGCAGATGTGTATCCAAAAATCATTGCCGATTTAGAGTTTGCAAAACAATGGCTTGAAGATAAACCAAAAGTAAAAGCTGTTCCGGGTAAAGGCACTGCGGCCGGATATTTAGCCTCTGTTTACCTGACTTTAGGAAATTTCCAGAAAGCATACGACGAAGCTAAATATGTAATTACAAACGAAACAAAATTTGGTTTAGGTTTAGATGCTGATTTTCAGGATTTATTTAACGCTACAAAAACGGCATCTTTAAAAGAACCGCTTTTTACAGTTGATTTTAACAACTTAACATCAGGAAATTACGGCCAGGATTATACCGCGTTTTTTACAGGATCTTTAAAAGATGACAGTTACAGCTACGGACAAGGATTCTCAGTCGCAGTTCCTTCCTTAAAAGTATTTAATACCTGGGATCAAAGAGATTACAGAAGAGCGGTAAGTTTTGATACCATTATTAGAAAGAAAACTGGTCCGGGCGGTGCTTTGCAGGTTTATCCTTCAAGCGACAACGAAAAAGCCCCGCGTCCGCATATTGCAAAATATTTCCGTTTTCCTGGAAAAGCCGGTGCTAACGGAAGAACTTCTCAGCACAACTACATTACAATGCGTTTTGCCGAAGTTTTATTAACAGCTGCCGAAGCATTAAACGAAATCACTCCGGGAACTACAGAGGCAGATGGTTATGTAAACCGTGTTCGTGCCAGAGCCAGAAACAAAGCAGGAAAACTGGTTTCTTTTCCGGCAAACGTAACTCCGGGACTTTCTCAGGCCGATTTTAGAAAAATGGTTATTGACGAAAGAAGATTAGAACTGGCATTTGAATATGTAAGATGGTATGATATTAAAAGGCTTAAAATTGGTTTAGAAGTTTTTGGCCCGTCTGGTTTAGAACCGCACGCTAATTTCGATCCAAACAAAGATTATTTATGGCCGTTACCAGGAACAGAATTGGCTATTAATCCAAATTTAAAACCAAATAATCCTGGTTATTAATTTAACACAATTAGTATTGAACGCGGATGAAACGGATTTTTTAATCACGTTGCGTATAATTAGGTTTCACGCAGATTTAAAAAGATTTAAGCTGATTAAAATTGTTTTTTTTAATCTGCTTTATCTGCCAAAATCTTTTTAAATCTGCGTGAAATAAAAAAATCCATGCAAAATCAGCTCCTGATAACTATCAGGACTACGATAGAGAATCCGTACAATCCGCGTATAACATTTTAGTATAGAAACTAAAAATAAAGATTAATTAGTAATATGAATAAAGTTAGTTTCATTTTAATCCTTGGGTTTGCATCGCTTGCAACAGCATGCAAATCTGGGGTTAATCCTCAAACAAAAAGTACAACGGCGACAAATAATTTACTTGAAACGCGTTACAAAATGCTCCTCGATTATCCAGTCGATTCTATGTCGATGCCGAGAAGTATGAATATTAAAACCCTTGAGATTCGCAAAGTACCGTCGAGAGACTGGACCAGCGGTTTTTTTGCCGGAAATCTTTGGCAGTTATACCGTCTTACAGGCGATTCTAAATACAAAGAAAAAGCTCAAAAATGGACTCCTTTCAGTAAAAAGGAAAGCGTTAATAGCAATTCGCATGACGTAGGTTTTAAAGTGTTTTGCAGTTTTGGAGAAGCGCTGAAAGTGGAAAACAAGAAAGACTATGAAGCCGTAATTGTTAAAGGCGCCGAAACTTTATGCACAAGGTTTAATCCAAAAGTGGGTTCGATTCGTTCTTGGGATTTCAACAAGGAAATCTGGGATTATCCGGTAATCATCGACAATATGATGAATCTGGAACTGCTTTTTGAAGCATCTAAAATATCAGGAAATCCAAAATACCGTGACGTTGCTATTAAACACGCTAACACAACATTGAAAAATCAGTTTAGAGAAGACAATTCATGTTACCACGTTATCGATTATAATCCGAATACTGGCGAAGTCAGAAAGAAAACCACACTTCAGGGTTATAACGACGATTCGGTTTGGGCACGCGGTCAGGCTTGGGCGGTTTACGGATTTACAATGTCATATCGATATACCAAAGATCCGGCCTATTTGAAACAAGCCGAAGGAACAGCAAAGTTTTTTATGACCAATAAAAACCTGCCGGAAGACGGAATTCCGTATTGGGATTTTAAAGATCCAGGTATTCCAAATGCGGCACGAGATGTTTCGGCTGCAATGGTTATGGCATCTGCTTTATATGAATTATATGGTTATACAAAAAATAACAGTTATTTGGCTTTCGCTGATAAGCTGATGGCTTCGGTACAAACCGACAAATATGTTTTAGATACTAAAATCAAAGCGCCGTTTTTATTTGATCACAGTACCGGAAACTGGCCGAAACATGACGAAATTGACGAACCAATAATCTACGCCGATTACTATTTTTTGGAAGCTTTATTAAGACGAAAGTAAGTTAAGGGACTGAGGTGCTAAGATACTGAGGGACTAAGGTTTCCAGCCTCAGCACCTCAGTATCTTAGAACCTCAGCATCTTAGAACCTCAGAACCTAAAAAAACTTATGAAGAACTCATTATATCAAAACAATACATTTTCAATTTTTGCGCTTTTTGTTTTTTTTCATCTTTGTCTGAGCAGCAGTTTTGCTCAGACAAAGATGAATATTAACGACAACTGGCTTTATTTAGAAAATCATACTCCAAACCTGACCGAAGCGCAAAAAGCTTCTAACTGGGTTTCTCTGAACTTACCGCATACCTGGAATGCCGAAGATGCAACCGATTTAGTTCCGGGCTACAGGCGCGATGCAAGCTGGTATCAAAAAAAATTAAATATCACACAGATCGACAAAAACAAGGTTTATTCCTTATACTTTGAAGGATCAAACGTAACGACCAAAGTTTATGTAAACGGTAAAGAAGCCGGATCACATATTGGCGGATATATTGGTTTTTCAATCGATATTACAAATTTGATTAAGGAAGGAAATAATGAGATTTTTGTTCGTGTGGACAATAGTTATGATATCGAAATTATCCCGTCTCAAAAAAGTGATTTCTTTATTTACGGCGGTATCACGCGCGATGTCTGGCTGGTTTCAAAATACAAAAATCATATCGAAAATATAAAAATCACTACTCCGGAAGTTTCTGCTAAAAAAGCTTCGGTACAAATTGTTTCTTCTTTTGTAAATCCAGATAATTCAAAGGATTTATCATTGACCATTACTTTAAAAAACCCAAAAGGCAAAAAAATAGCAAGTAAAACAATTCCGGTTACTGATAAAACTTCGACCATCACTTTTGAAAACATCAAAAACCCGGAACTTTGGGATACCGAAAAACCGAATTTATACAAACTAACCGCTGTTTTATCTGAAAAAAATCAAATTAAAGACAGCGTTGCCGAAAAAGTAGGTTTTAGATGGTTTGAATTTAAAGATCACGGCCCCTTTTTCCTTAACGGAAAACGTCTGCTTATTCGCGGTACACACCGTCATGAAGAACAAGCCGGAGTTGGCGCTGCCATGAGCAACGAACAGCATTGGGCAGATATGAAATCAATAAAAGAAATGGGTGCAAATTTTGTCCGTTTAGCCCATTATCCGCAAGATCCGGAAGTTTATAAAGCCTGCGACGAATTAGGTTTATTGGTTTGGGATGAACTTCCCTGGTGCCGAGGCGGCATTGGTAATGAGGTTTGGAAAACCAACACTAAAAATATGCTGGCCGAGATTATAGACCAAAATTACAATCATCCAAGTATTATTATCTGGTCTTTAGGAAACGAAATGAACTGGCTTCCTGATTTTCCTGATGGCGATAATCCAGAAAAAACAAATGTCTTTTTAACTGAATTAAATGACATCGCTCATAAACTCGATCCCACAAGAAAAACGGCTATTAGAAAATATTATGAAGGTTCTCATATTGTTGATGTTTTCTCGCCGTCAATCTGGTCAGGATGGTATTCTGGAAGTTACAAAAGTTATCAAAAAGCAATTAACGTTTATAAAAAAGAATACAAGCATTTTATTCATGCTGAATACGGCGGAGACAGCCATGTAGGCCGTCACAGTGAAAATCCGGTTACGGGTGAAAATGTTATAAAAGCTGAAGGCTGGGAAGAAGCGATAGTTCAGACGAAAGTTGCAAACATTGCTCAAATTGGCGATTGGAGCGAAAATTATATAGTCGATTTATTTGACTGGCATTTGCATATATCCGAGAATGACCCGGCGTTTGTGGGTAATGTACAATGGGCATTTAAGGATTTTGCAACGCCGTTACGTCCAGAAGATGATATTCCGTACATGAATCAAAAAGGACTTACTGATCGAAACGGAATTCCGAAAGATGCGTATTATGTTTTTAAAAGTTATTGGGCAAAAGAACCTTTTACTTATATTGAATCGCATACATGGACAGAACGTCAGGGACCTGAAAATACACCGAGAACGATCAGTGTTTTCAGTAACTGCGATAAGGTAACTTTATCTCATAACGGAAAATCATTAGGAGAAAAACAGCGAAATCTTTCTCTCTATCCGGCAAATGGCTTAACATGGGATGTCAATTTTACAAAAGGTGAAAATATTCTAATTGCTGTTGGAAAAACGAAAGAAGGAAAAACGGTTTCTGATACGCTGCAAGTTAATTATCGTTTCAATAAAAATGATACAGCAGTTTCATTACAATTATCATCAGAAAAGCTGAAAAATGGCAATTATCTCGTAACCGCAATTGCAGTTGACAATAATAATTTGCGTTGTCTGGATTATGAAGCGAGTGTTTATTTTCAATGTTTAAAGGGAGGAAAAACACTAAAAAATCAAGGAACACCAACCGGAAGCGAATCCATAAAAATGGCAAACGGAAAAGCTTCAATTGAAGTGATTCCTGATGGTTCTGGCAATCCTATTGAAATGACGGCATTGAACCAGAGCTTTAAAGGAGAATATTTGAAGATTCCAGTTAATTAACTTAACCGCAAAGAGCGCAAAGGAAAGTTCGCAAGGCACGCAAAGCTTTGCGAACTTTGCGTAAAACTTAGCGCCCTTTGCGGTTAAAATATATTTCAGAATAAAACAAAAATAATTTTACAAAATGAAAAAAATTCTAACAATATTATTCCTGACATCGTTCTCAATTGGACAATCGCAAGGTTTAATTTCTAACGTACCAAACCGAAACACAACTTCTTTAAACGGAGTCTGGAATTATATTATCGATCCGTATCAAACGGGTTTTTACAGCTTTCACTTAGATCAATACGATAAAAATGAAAAACCGGCAAAAGGAGCATTTTTCAGTAATTATCATGCCCAAAATAAACAGGAACTGGTAGAATATGATTTTGATAAATCGCCGGCAATTAATATCCCAGGCGATTGGAATTCTCAGGTTGCTGAGCTGAAATATTATGAAGGAAATGTTTGGTTTAAAAAATCATTTGATTATAATTTAAAAGATAAAAAACGTCTGTTTTTATACTTAGGAGCCATTAATTATAAAGCTGATGTGTATTTAAACGGAAAAAAACTCGGCACACATGAAGGCGGTTTTACACCATTTAATTATGAAGTCACTTCGATTGTACAGCCAAAAGGCAATTATTTGGTAATAAAAGTGGATAATACACGCCATAAAGAAGATGTGCCGACTGTTAATACGGACTGGTGGAATTACGGCGGCATTACGCGCGATGTGACTTTAATTGAAGAAGAAGCTTCTTTTGTAGAAGATTATACTATTCAGCTGAAAAAAGGTAATAAATCGGTTATTTCCGGTTTTATCAAAATCAATAATTTTAATGCTTCACAAAATAACATTTCGATTTCTATTCCTGATTTAAAAATCAATTTTAAAGGAAAAGCGGATGCTCAGGGAATTTTAAACTTCGAAATTCCTGCAAAAAAAATCTCGTATTGGTCTCCTGAAAGTCCGAAATTATATGATGTAACGATTGACTTTAACGGACAAAAACTAAAAGATCAAATTGGTTTTAGAACTATCGAAACAAACGAAGATAAAATTCTGCTTAATGGAAAACCTGTTTTCTTAAGAGGAATTTCAATTCACGAAGAAAATGCTAAAGGCGGCCGCGCCAATTCTGCTGAAGATGCTTTGCGTTTATTAAACTGGGCAAAAGAAATGGGTTGCAATTATGTTCGTCTGGCGCATTATCCGCATAACGAAAACATCATTCGCGAAGCTGATAAAATGGGAATAATGGTTTGGGAAGAAATTCCGGTATACTGGACTGTAGAATTTACAAACAAAAACACGTATCAAAATGCCGAAGATCAATTAACGGCTTCTATTAAAAGAGATAAAAACAGAGCCAGTATTATTATTTGGTCAATGGCAAATGAAACACCAATTTCTGAAGCCAGAAATACTTTCATTAAAAATTTAGCATCACACACGAGATCATTAGACAATACGAGATTAATCAGCGCTGCTTTATTAACCAAAAAAGAAACTATTGATGATCCAATTGGTGAAGTTTTAGATGTTGTTGCTTTCAATCAATATTTAGGCTGGTACGGCGGTAATTTAGAAGATGCTGAGAAAATAACATGGAAATCGAAATACAATAAACCTATTGTTGTTTCTGAATTTGGCGGCGATGCAAAAGCTGGTTTTCATGGAGAAAAAAACGAGCGCTGGACAGAAGAATATCAGGAATACCTATATATTCAGAATTTAAAAATGATTGAAAAAATCCCGCATCTAAGCGGCACAAGTCCTTGGATTCTGGTTGATTTTAGATCTCCAAAAAGATTACTTCCGGGAATTCAGGACGGTTACAACCGTAAAGGTTTAATTTCAAATGACGGTGAAAAGAAAAAAGCTTTTTATATTATGCAGGATTGGTACTTGAAGAAGAGTAAAGAGTAAATAGTGAAGAGTAAATAGTGAAGAGGAAGGAGTTAAGAGGAAAGAGTGAAGAGTGAAGACCATTACCAATTCATTAACAAAAAACCGACTGTAAATTATATGATTTTTCTTCATTATTAACTTACTTTGTAGTTATTCTAAAAAATTGTAATCCTATGAAAAAATTTTATTTAATGGCAGTTACCTTGTTTGCTGCCTTTACAGTTCAGGCACAAGATGTGGTGAAATTTGCTCCATTAGACAATAGTCCTGTTGATATTTCTTATTTCCCAAACAAAGCGGTTAAGTTCAAAAAAACAGATAATCCAAATCCGGTTGTCAAAGTTATTTATGCAAGACCTTCGGCAAAAGGAAGAACTATTTTTGGTGATGTTGTAAAATTTGGAGAAATCTGGAGAGTTGGTGCTAACGAAAATACAGAAATTAAATTCTACAAAGACGTAACAATTGGCGGTAAAAAAATACCAGCTGGATACTACAGTTTATTTGCTATTCCAGAAAAAGACAAATGGACTATCATTATCAACAAAGAACTGGATTTATGGGGCGGTTATGCTTATGATGAAAGTAAAGATGTTGTAAGAGTTTCTGTTCCTGTTAAACCAGTTTCTGAAGTTATCGAAGCTTTATCTATTGCATTTACAGCTCAAGGTAATGTAGCAAATCTTGTTATTGGATGGGATAAAACAACAGTTGAATTACCAATTACGGTTAAATAATTGATCGTTTTTTCGATATATAAAAGAGAGACATTTTTCAATGTCTCTCTTTTTTTTATTCTCTATATCTATATACATTGCTCCAAGTGGTTGAAACCACGGGCTATATTTGAAAATAGGAATCCAAAAAAAAATAAATCCCTTTTTTGTTTAAATAAATCTCCTCGCATTTACAAACACAATCCTTTGCTGACATAACCCGAGGTTTCAACCACGGGGACGCAATCAAAACACAATCACTCATACCCGTAGTTGAAACCACGGGCTATATTGAGAATAAAACTCAAAAAAAAGGAGATATTTTTCAATCTCCTTTTACGTTTTAAACCTTAGCGGTGTCTATAATTTTATCCAGCGTAATTGGTAAATCCCGTACACGTTTTCCAGTTGCATTAAAAACAGCATTTGCAATTGCAGGTGCCATTCCTACTAAAGCTGTTTCGCCCAGACCTTTTGTTCCCATTGGGTTACTTATTGGATCTTTTTTATTGACGAAGAAAACCTCTTGTTTTTCAATATCGGCATTTACGGGAACATGATAATCTGCAAAATTGTTATTGATCGGGCGTCCGAAACGATGATCGATTTCCAATGTTTCCATTAATCCCATCCCGATACCCCCTACTGCACCGCCAAACATTTGTCCGGCTGATGTTTTTTGATTAATAACCGTTCCAATATCAGCACAAGAAACCACGTGTGCCAATCGTATTTTCCCTAAATTCGGATTCACTAATACTTTTACAAAATGAACTGAAAACGAATAAATAGAATATTTCTTCGCTTCTTCAGCTCCTTTTGAGAGATTTTCAACTTCTAATCCTTCTAATTTATTAGCGGTTAGTAAAGAAGTTAAAGTCATCGTTTTTTTTGTATCTTTTTTAGCAGCAATCAAACCATTTTCAAAAGTCAAATCCGTAATGGCAATTCCTTTAAAAGTTGGGTTTTGTGCAGCCAATTCTAATACTTTACTAACTAGTAAATTACAAGAATCATGAACCGCAGAACCTACAGACGAAGTCGTAGCCGATCCGCCCTGTGTAGGACCTTTTGGTAATCCGCTTTTTCCCATTTCAATGATGACATTCTCGGCAGGAAGGCCTGTAATTTCGGCGCCAATCGCCGTCATCATGGTTGCTGTCCCGGGTCCCATATCATTTACACTGCATTGCAGCACTAAATTTCCATCGGGTAAAAATTTTGCTTTTACAGAAGTCGGGCTTCTATAACAGCCAAAAGTTCCCGTTCCCATTCCGTAACCCACCAGCCAGTTTCCTTCTTTTACAGAACCGGGTTCATTTTTGCGGTTTTTCCATCCAATGCGTTCCATTCCGCCTTCGTAACATTCTAAAAGATACTTACTACTCCAGGGTTTATTTTGTTCCAAATCTTTCTCGGCATAATTCAGCTTTCGAAATTCAATTGGGTCCATGTTTAATTTATAAGCCAGTTCGTCCATGGCACATTCTAAGGCAAAAGAACCCGTAGCTTCTCCCGGACCGCGCATCCAGATTGGTGTGCAGGTATCCAAAGGCACAATTCTGTAACGTGTCGACACATTGGCACAATCATAAATAAATCGGGACATATTTACCGTTCCTTCCATAAAATCCTCGTAGCTAGATGTCATGGCAACGGCTTCGTGCGTTAAGCCAGTAAGTTTTCCGGCTTTTGTTGCGCCAAGACCCATTTTCTGAATCGTATAAGGTCTAAAACCTACATTGGTAAACATCTGCTCGCGGTGTAAAACTAATTTTACCGGACGGTTTAATTTCTTAGAACCAATTAAGGCTGCAATTTCATACGGCCAGGTGTGTAATCCCATTCCAAAAGCACCTCCTAGATATTCAGAATGAACCTCAACATCTTCAACTGGAACTCCAAAAACTCCAGCCACACTTTTTCTTGTTCCTTCTACACCTTGACTTTTAGTATATAAAACAGGTTTATTTCCGTCCCATTTGGCAATAATATTCGCCAATTCCATCGGGTTATGCACTTCTGTCGGAATCGTATATTCGGCCTCTAAAATCACTTCTGCATTTTTATATCCGTCATGTTCACCTCGGTGGTAATCATTCCCTTTATCTGTTTCGACTTTTTTCTCTTTATCAGCTGCTTTTTTTAGTTCAGTCGAATGTTCTTCTTTAAAATAATCGGCCTTAATTAAACTCGCTGCATATTGCATACGTTCAAAAGTATCGGCAATAACCAAAGCAATTGGCTGATCGTAATACAAAACCGAATCGTCTTTGAAAATCTGCAAAGGCTGACCAAAATTATGTTTGTCTTTTACTTTTTCGTAACCAACAGGTTTATCTACATTTAAATGCGTAATAACCGCCAAAACTCCCGGCGCCCATTCGGCTTTTTTAGTATCAATGGTTTTGATTCTTCCTTTTGCAATCGTGCTTCCCACTAAACAGGCGTAGACAACACCAGCCGTTTTATATTCTGCCGAATAAGTTGCTGAACCCGTTACTTTAGCAAATCCGTCAACTCTATTAATATTACTTGTCTTGCTCATAATTCTAATTATTTTGATGCTGCTATAGTAAGTGCTTCTGTTATGGCATTGGCTCCAAGTGTAATCTTAAAATCATTATCACCGTATCCTCTTGCGCCTTTCATTGATAAATTGGCCGCCTGTCTAAATATTTCTTCTGAAATTGTTTTCCCTTTCAGAAATTCCTCTGCATCTGTTAATCTCCACGGTTTATGCGCGACACCGCCCATAGCCAGTCTAACATCATTTATCACATTATTTTTTAAGTCTAAAGCCACAGCAACCGAAACCAATGCAAAGGCATAACTTGTTCTGTCGCGAACTTTTAGATAATGTACATTTTTAGTGAAATTATTATCCGGAATTTCAACTGAAGTAATTAATTCCTTTGGTTCTAAAGTATTGTCTTTTTCGGGCGTATTTCCCGGCAGTCGATGAAAATCTGTAAATTTAATTTGTCGTTTGCCTTTTGGTCCTTCTACCAAAACCTGTGCATCTAATGCTGCCAAAGCCACACACATATCGCTTGGATGAACAGCTATACAACTGTCTGAAGCTCCAAAAACAGCCGACATTCTGTTTGAACCTCCAATCGCACCACAGCCGCTTTTTGGTGTTCTTTTATTACAAGGCATATCAGTATTGTAATAATAAGAGCATCTTGTTTTTTGTAACATATTGCCTCCAACTGTAGCCATGTGTCTGATTTGCTGCGATGCTCCGGCCGCTAAAGCCAAAGACAGCAGAGGATATTTTTCTTTTATAGATGCATCTTCGGCAACCTGACTGTTTTTTGCCAAAGCGCCTATCGAAACTTTTCCTTTTAAAAATTCTATTTTTTTAAGATCCAGTCCGTTAATGTCAACCAGCTTTTCTGGAGCAACCACATTCTTTTTCATTAAATCAACCAGATTGGTTCCTCCCGCAATAAACATCGCTTCTTTTTCTTTGCTGATATTGGTTACCGCCGAACCCGATGATAATGCTCTAATTATTTGAAAGTTTTTCATAGTTCCTTCCCTCCTTCCTTCACTTCGGTTATGGCATCAACAATGTTGTGGTAAGCGCCGCAACGGCAGATATTGCCACTCATATATTCACTAATTTCTTCTCTGCTGTTGGCGTGGCCTTCTTTGATACAGGCAATTCCCGACATGATTTGTCCCGGCGTGCAATAACCGCACTGAAAACCGTCATGTTTGATAAAAGCTTCCTGCATTGGGTGCAGTTTTTTTCCTTTTGAAAGTCCTTCGATTGTAGTGACCTGCGCATTTTGCTGCATCGAAGCCAAAGTCAGGCACGATAATATTCTCGTTCCGTTTACGTGAACTGTACATGCACCGCATTGCCCGTGGTCACAGCCTTTTTTGGTTCCTGTAAGCTGTAACTGCTCTCTTAACAAATCCAGTAAAGTTGTTCTTGGTTCGATGTTAAGATTGTGTTTTTTGCCGTTTACCTCGATAGAAAGCGGTACTGTTTCTAAATACTCCGCTATTTTTTCATCCCATTTATTCTCTGAAGCCATTACCAGCGAAGGCGGCGTAAAGGCCAAAGCAGTAAAAAGACCCGATTTTTTTATAAAGTCACGACGGGAATTTGAGTCATTTTCTGCTGCCGTATTCGGATTTGTTTTTTTAGAAGCCATTCTATCTATCTTTAAATTAGCAAAATCACTTGGGTATTCTAACAAATTTAACAATCTTAATCCACAAAAAGTTATGAAATTCAAACATTACTCTTATTTAGAATAATTACAATTTCGCTTTGAGATTTAACCGCAAAGAGCGCAAAGGTTTATTATTATAGATTGGTGATAAAAACGCAAAGTTCGCAAAGCTTCATCTACACAAAGCTTCATCTACACAAAGCTTTGCGAAACTTTGCGTTTTTGTAAAGATCCAGCTTATACAAATCTTAGCGTCCTTTGCGGTTAAGAAAAATTATGCACATTTGTTTTTACATTGAAAATTGTACTTTTACAAGACTAAGTTTTGATTTATGCCGCAACAGCAAAATATTTATCTGGACAATAATGCCACAACCCGTGTTGATGAACGAGTTCTCGAAGCTATGCTTCCTTATTTTACAGATTTATATGCCAACTCTACCAGTCAGCATATTGCTGGATTAACGGTTAAAGAAGCAATTGAAAATGCTGCGTGGCAAACTGCTGATTTAATAAATGCTGATGCTGAAGAAATCATTTTTACTTCTGGAGCAACTGAGGCAATCAATTTGGCAATAAAAGGTCTTGCAGGTCAGGAACGCAAACATATTGTTACTCTTGAAACAGAACATAAAGCAGTTCTTGAAACTTGCCGCTTTATGGAAAGTATCGGCTTTAATGTCAGCTATCTTCCTGTTGAACGTGACGGGCTTTTAGATCTTAATCTTTTAAATGAAATCATTACAGATAAAACACTGGTTTTCATTGGAATGATCTCTAACAATGAAACAGGTGTCATACAAAATGTCAGTGAAATTTCTGCTATTTTAAAACGCAAAAATGTTCTTTTTTTGTGTGATACTACCCAGGCTGTTGGAAAAATTTCTATTGATGTAAAAGCTTTGGGAATTGATCTTTTAACAATGTCTGCTCATAAATTTTACGGACCAAAAGGAATTGGTGCTTTGTATCTTTCGGCGAAAGCCAAAATAAAACTGCTTCCGCAGATTACAGGCGGCGGACATCAGAAAAAACTGCGAAGCGGTACACTGAATGTTCCCGGAATTATTGGTTTAGGAAAAGCAGCAGAAATAGCTGTCAATGAATTAGAAAATGATAAAATCAGAATTGAAAGACTTCGAAATGCATTAGAAAAAGGGTTATTGCAATTTAAAGGTTCTTTTGTAAACGGAAATATTCAGAACCGAATTTACAATACCACAAATATTTGTTTTCCTGGGGTAAATTCAGAACAGTTAATTATGGCTTTGGGGAATATCTCGGTTTCGAATGGAGCGTCGTGTTCGGCAGTTACTTCTGAGCCTTCACATGTTTTAAAAGCAATGGGATTGTCTGATGAAGAAGCTTTGAGTTCGATTCGTTTTAGTCTGGGAAGATTTACTACGGAAGAAGAAATTGACATTGCTGTTGAACGTATTTTGACTTCGGCTGAGCAATTGGTTTTGCCGCTAAAGCGCTAAGTTTTTATTAAGCCTCAATTAATTCAACCTTTGCTCCTTTGAAACTTTGCCCCTCTCAAAAAATAAGCTTATTGTAATCTTCTTCAGTATCAATATCGATACTGCCTTTTTCAAAAGGAATTGAAGCTGTATCTTCAAAATATTTTTTAATAAGTTTCTTTGCCCCTTCCTGCCCTTTTAAATCCTGTAACTCTTTAAAGTACTTTTTGTGAAATAAAACGGGTGTTCCCACAGTTTCAGAATATGCCGAAGCCGTAATTCCTTTTCCTGTTTTATGATATTCGTTTATAAGATTTTCAAAAATAAAACTAGTCACAAAAGGCTGATCGCAGACTGCAAAAATGCATTGTTCACAATTGGGATTTAAATGCAGTAATTCATTAAGTCCTTTCACTATTGATGATGCCATTCCGGTTTCCCAATCTTCATTAAAACAAGTTGTGACATCAAAGGAAAGAAGTTCTTTTTCTATGATTTTGCTGTTTGATCCTGTTACAGCTATTACAAATGAATCCGGTACTTTTAAAGCTTCTGATATTGTGTTTTTTAAAAGTGTTGATTGGTTGTATTGCAGCAATTGTTTCGGACGTCCTAATCTGGAAGAACTGCCTGCGGCTAAAATTACAATACCGGTTTTATTGTGAAATTTATTCTCCATAATGAATTTCATCGTGAATTTTTCCGGTTTTGAATTTCAGGGAAGTTCCGGTTTTTCCTGTGGCAAAGGCTTTTATTTCTGAAACAATTGATAAAGCAATTTCTTCAGAAGTTTCGGCTCCAATATCTAATCCAATTGGGCTGTAAATGCGTTTTAATTGTTCTTCGCTGATTTTTATTCCTTCATTTTGAAGATCATCGAGCATTCGCTGTAGTTTGGTTTTGGGGCCGAGGATTCCAATGTACTGACAGCTGGTTTCAAAAAGCATTTTCAAAACCGATAAATCGTATTTGTAATTGTGTGTCATTAAAACAAAATAGGTTTGATCGTCGATTAGAATATCTTCTAAAAAGTGTTCTGGTTTTACGGCATTTACTTTATCTGCTTTTGGAAAACGTTTTGATACAGCGTGAGTGGCGCGGCCGTCGCCAATAATAACTTTCCAGCCCAAAATTGAAGCCATTTTTACTAAAGGCTGCACATCGTTTCCTGCTCCGGCAATAACAAGCGAAATAACAGGTTTTATGTATTCTATCAGGGCTTCGGTACTGTTTTCTCCCGGAAGTTTTTTTACTGCAGAAGTTTTGGTCTGCATTACTTCATTTACATCAGAAATTAGATCTGGAATATCATTGTGACAGCTTAACATGGGACTTTCTTTTCTAAAAAATAATGCTGTTCCTATTTGATGGGCATTTCTTTTTAGAGAAAAAACAGTAACTATTACGGCTTCTTTTCTTTCTAATTCCAGTTGTTGTAAAAGCTGAATTGGATTATTAGGGATTTCATAATTTATATATTCAAATAAGATATGTACAATTCCGTTACATCCAAGCTGCAATCCTAATTCAATATCATCTTCATTATTGGTATTATAAGTAATGAGTTTATTTTGTTTTTGATTAATGGAAAGCAGTGCTTTTCGCAGTGCATCTCCTTCCAGACAGCCTCCGCTTATTGCTCCTGTAAGCTGGCCGTCTTCGGTAACAAGCATACGCGCTCCGGGTTGTCGGTACGAAGATCCTTCAACTTTAACGACTGTAGCCAAAGCTGTTTTTTTTCCTTCCGAATTTGCTTGTGAATAGGCTTTGAGAATTTCGCTGATTTCTTTCATAAAAATAATGTTCATCAAAAAGAATTAGAATTGATGACGCTTTCATACTTTAAAAATAAAAAAATATTATAAACTTAACGAGTGTGTTTCAGTTTATAATATTTTGAATTTAAAAATCGGGATTTGTTATTTCTTAAGTTCTAAGGAATAATTGAGTTTCGATTTTATTATTTTTTTGCTGCGGTCGAGCATATAAATCTTTTTGGTATCTGAACTAAAATAGCCGTAATAAATTTGTTTTTCGGCTGGTTTGTCCCAATTTAGAATAAAAGTTGTGCCGTTTGGATCACTTTCCAGGCCTCTTTCGGTGTTGAAATTTCCTTTCTCTACAAATTCTTTTTCGGGTGATTTTCCTTTATAGATACTGGATAATTCAAACTTTTGGTCTTCCATTGTTCCGTTTCCAAGATCGATTTTTAAAACTGTCTGAATACCGCTGCAATCTGCACAAGGCAGTAAACCTTCGTATACCAAAACATTTGTAACAGCAGTGTTTTCGGTTTTTACGGCTGTTGTATCTGTTTTGGTTTTTACAATTTCATCTTCCTTCTTTTTCGAATTACAAGCCGTTAAATGAATTGCAACTGCTAATAAAATAACTAAATTTTTCATCTTCTTTAGATTTATTATTCTTTCAAATATACCAAATTTTCTTACGTTATTATTCAAAAGCTTCTATTCTCAGACTTAATACTTAACAAATTAAAAACGATAATTTTTTCTTACAATATCATTTATGTCATCAAGTTTTGTATTTTTATCAATAGCAAAATATTTATAGTTAACTTAAAATAAAACTACATGGGAAAATTTGTAATTACCAAAAGAACCAATGGTGAATTTCAATTTAATTTGAAAGCTGGCAACGGCCAGACAATTTTAACAAGTGAAGGCTATACAACTAAAGCGGCCTGCACAAACGGAATTGAATCTGTAAAAACAAACTCGCAGGATGATAATCGTTATGACAGAAAAGAAGCTAAAAATGGTAAACCTTATTTTAATTTAAAAGCTAGCAACGGCCAGATTATAGGGGCTAGCGAAGTGTATGAAAGCGTTTCTGCCAGAGAAAACGGAATCGAATCTGTTAAGAAAAATGCTCCGGATGCAGCTGTTGATGATCAGACATCTTAAAAATATAATAAACAAAAAAACGAGGCTCTTAAGCCTCGTTTTTTTGTTATAATTGACCGAATTTCTTTTTATATCGGTTTAATTCTTCTTCTGTTTTATTTAAAAGCTTTTCCAGAAGTTTTATTTTATCTTCATAGAGTTCCTTTAAGGCTTCTCCATTATTAGAATTAATTAATATATTTCCGTTGTTGCTGTTTCCTTTTACGGTATTAAAATTGTTGAAATATCTCTGACTGTCGAAACTAATAATATCTTCTACACTAACTTCTAAAATCTTCGCAATTTCAACTAATTTGACGTAAGATAAAATGGTTTTTCCTTTTTCAATTTTACTATAACCTGCCTGCGTGACACCAAGTTGATCTGCCATATATTCCTGAGTATAATTTTTTAACTCTCTAATGCTTTTTATTTTACTTTTTATTGAAGTTGCCATAAGTTTGATTTGGGTAAGGGCGTATATAGCTGAAACAGCCGCTACTAAACTTAGGGGTATTGCAGCTATAACTTTTATTTTGGAATCTAAATACTGCTTCAATTGTAGGTGAGAAATGAAGCCTGATTGTTTATTTTTTTCTAATTATAGTTATATAACCATAGACCAGAGCAATAACAATAAACGCTAAATCGTAATTAGAAACATTGTTCAATAATCGATTCATTGTAATGTCTGTTTTTTTGTTTCTCTAAAATTCGGTTAAACTCAAAATTTAGGTAGTTGTCGATCTGCTTGCCAATCGCCGGGCGATCCTGAGCATTTATTTTTATTTTGGTTTCTTTTCGGTAGATATCTTTTACAATAACGAAATAATCGAACTCTGTATTGTTGTTAAATCGCATAATACTTAAAAAAGTGTAACACAATAAAGCGGGTATTACATAATAGAGTTCCATTAAATTGGTAAAAATCATGCAGTAATAGGCTAAAATGGTGACTGCAATAAAAGCTGCATTTACAAAGAGGTAGGTTCTCTTTTTTTTGAGCAGTCCAAGTTCTACAATTTCGTTAAAACTGTACTGCCATTTTTTTGATCCGTAGCAAAACTGCACTTGATCATGGGTAAGGGAAATGAACATAATAATACTAAATAATTAAAAACACAAAATTCTAAGAAAAGTTTTGGGAGACTCTTATCAGAATTTGTCTTAGGCTTAAAAAAAATGTTTTTGGAGATGCTTAAATTTATGAACACATCATTTCACAATATTACGCATAATCACCTTTTTTTTCTTACAAACCAGCTTATAGAATATAACCAGAGGTTGTAATTAATTCTATTTGTATTTTTTTACTTATATTTTTACTTCTCTCATTTGAGATTTTCCCTATATATTGAAAATAAAAAAGAGGACTTAGCAGTCCTCTTTTTATATAAAATTTATTTTTCTCTAATCTAATAAAAAAACAATTAGTCCTCTTGCTCCATGCGCACCTAAAACTAACGATTGTTCGATATCTGCCGTTTTTGATGGTCCTGCAATAAAAGTCCCGAAACCATATTCCTGATTCCCTATTCTTTCATATGCTTGCTGCATGGTTCTAACAATATCTTTTTTATGAACAATTATTGCTAAATACTGTGCAATAAAAGGCGAAACACGCTGTCCTAAAATATCATCTGTTACCCAGAGCCCGCTGTTTTCTGCAACTCCAAAATGTGCTTTTATAACTGTAAGCTCAACATCCTGAAGCGAATGCGGATCGACATTGTTCCAGTCTAAAGAAGCTATTTCTGAAAGTTCAGGCAATGTTGTAATTATTCTTTTGTCAAGATTATAATTTGCTTTTATATAATCGATGATTTCCTGATAGTTTGATACTTCAACCGGATCTCCGCCAATTCCTTTTAAAACCGTTTTATAAGTTTCGAGTGTATCAAAATTCTCGGAACCTAAAAGATTTAAATCCGGCAGTTCCGTAACCAAATCAGGCTGATTCGCTTTTATTCTGTTTAAAATTTCGGCTTTACTGCTCATTGTCTTTTGTTTTAGATTCTCTCGAATTTTTCTTGTACCATTCTCTAAAAGATTCCTGAGGTACGTCTGGCATTTCGCGCTGGTCGTACCATTTGTTCATTTTATTATTTACCATTGCCGGAACATTTTTCATTACAAATCTTCCTGATTTTCCTGCAATATTAAAAATCGTTGGATTGGCCAAAACTGTTGCCATCGTTTTCATGGCTATGGTTTTTGTTTTTGGCGTATAACCGTCTTTTACCAAAACCTGACGCCATTTGTACAATTGATCGTGAATATCAATTTTTACCGGACAAACGTTGGTACAGGAACCGCAAAGCGTGCTGGCAAAAGGCAGATCGGCATTTTTACTCATATCTAAGTTAGGTGCCAGAATAGAACCAATTGGTCCCGCAACCGCATTATGGTAACTATGTCCGCCGCTTCGTCTGTAAACAGGGCATGTATTCATGCAGGCACCGCAGCGAATACATTTGAGCGAATTTCTAAAATCTTCGCGTCCTAACTGTTTGCTTCTGCCGTTGTCGACAATTACAATATGAAGTTCTTTTCCGTCTCTTGGTTTCTTAAAATGACTAGAAAAAGTCGTTATAGGCTGTCCTGTGGCACTTCTTGCTAATAATCTAAGAAAAACGCCTAGATGTTTTCGCTGCGGAATGAGTTTTTCAAATCCCATACAGGCGATATGAACATCGGCTAAATGTGCGCCCATATCGGCATTTCCTTCGTTGGTGCAGACCACAAATTCTCCGGTTTCTGCCACTGCAAAGTTTACTCCGGTTAAAGCTGCTTTTCTGGTCAGGAAAGTATTCCTTAAACTATGACGGGCAGATTCTGTTAAATACTGAGGGTTAAAGTTGCCTTTTTCGGTTCCAAGATGTTCGTGAAAAGTTTCGCTTACATCTTCTTTTTTAAGGTGAATCGCAGGGAGTACAATATGACTTGGCGGTTCTTTACGAAGCTGTACAATGTATTCGCCTAAATCTGAGTCGATAACTTCTATGCCTTTTTCGGCTAAATAATCGTTTAAATGACATTCTTCTGTAAGCATCGATTTTGATTTCACCATTTGCTTTACATCATGTTTTGCCATGATCGAATGCACTATTTCGTTGTGTTCTTTTGCATCGGCTGCCCAGTGTACTATTATTCCGTTTCTTTGGGCATTAGCCTCAAATTCTACTAAATAATCGTGAATATTTGAAAGTACATTGGCTTTTATTCTTGAAGCCGTTTCACGAAGAAGCTCCCAGTCATCAATATTATGAGCTGCTTTATCGCGTTTCGCACGAACAAACCAAAGTGTTTCGTCATGCCAGTTGACACGTTCCACATCTTTGTTGAATTTTGTTGCGGCTTCGCTGTGCGGTGTTATTTTTTCTGATGACATTTTTAATTATTTAAAAGTCAATTTTGAAATGTTTATAATGGTTTATTTAACCGCAAAGTACGCAAAGAAAAAAACGCAAGGTACGCAAGGATCAAAATTAACTTTGCGAACCTTGCGTAAAACTTTGTGAACTTTACGGTTAAATTTTATACTCAACATCTATTTTTAGTTTTCGAGTGAATTTAATATTTCAGCAATATGGATGGTTTTAATTCTGCTTTTTTGTCTTTTTAAAATTCCATCTAAATGCATTAAGCAGGACATATCTCCTCCTGTAATATAATCTACATCGTGACTTTCGTGATCTTTAATTCGGTCTTGTCCCATTTTTACAGAAACGGCTTCTTCGGTAACACAAAATGTTCCTCCAAAACCGCAGCATTCGTCTTTTCTCGTTAAGGCAACCAAATCAAGATCTTTAATACTATGAAGCAACTGCTCTGGTTTTGAGAAAAACGGTGCATTTAGTTCTGACATCTGCGAAAGCTTTAAACCGCGTTGTCCGTGACAGCTTACGTGCATTCCTACTTTATAAGGAAATCTTCCGTCAATGTGGTCAATTTTTAAAACATCAGTTATAAATTCTGTCAGTTCGTAAACTGTGTTTCGAATTGCCGTTGCTTTTTCTTCCTGTTTTTCGTCATGTAAATGGTCTTTTACATGCAGAACACAGCTTCCGGAAGGACATACGATGTAATCAAATCCGGTAAAATTAGCTATAAAATTGGCATCACAGCCTTTTGTTAAGTGTGCATAACCACTGTTTGCCATTGGCTGGCCGCAACAGGTCTGTCCCATCGGAAAATGAACTTCACAGCCTAATTTCTGCAAAAGCTCGTATGTCGCAATACCCACTTTTGGATAAAACTGATCGACATAACACGGTATAAATAGCCCGATTTTCATTTTTTATTTTTTTTATTTTTTGCCCGCAGGTTTGGCAGATTAAACCGATACTCGCAGATTTTCTAAAATTAAATCTGCTGTAATCTGCGGCATACATTTTAATGTTTGTAAAATTTCAAATCAATTAAGTCATTCTGGATTGGTTTAGGATTCCAGTTTTGGTGAATGGCCAATGCGGCTCCCAAAGCACTTGCCTGCGCCATTGATGCGGCGTAAACTTCTACATCAGGGAATGCTTCTGCCAGTAAATTCATGAAAATGGAATTTTTGCTGAAACCTCCGTCTACAAAAATTTTCTTTACCGGACTGTTATGAATGACTAAATTAGTTGAAAATACTTGTTGTTCCACCAAATCCAGCATTAATTGATGGTAGGCAGTTTCGTAGCTTTTAAATGTCGAAAGGTCTCTTTTTTGAAAAGGGCATTCTTTCAGTATATCAAAATTATACTTTTTAGGGTAAATAATCTGGAAATTTAAAGCTCTTAAATTTGATACGATGTTTTTATCAAAGTAAACTTCTTTGTATGTATCAACGGGAACGTTAAAGTGTTCTGCTAAACGTTTGGTTTGTACTTCGTGTTCGTTTCCTGCAAAAAGTCTTGCTGCTTTTACAGGCTTTTCTGTGTATTGCAAATAGCATAAACAATCATTTTGCAGTTCTTCAAAAGTCAGTGCTTTGTTATTAAACGGATTTAAGGAAATACTCCATGTTCCTGTAGATAATAAAACAAACGGTTCTGTAAAATTTATGGTATACGGAATAATGGCCGATGAACTGTCGTGAAGTCCTGCTCCTACTGCCAGACCTTCTTTTGTTTTTATAACATCTTTTCCATAATAAAACGGCGGAATTTTATTTGAAATACCTTCGCTTTTGAGCCATTTATGGTATTTCATTTTTTTGAAATTCCAAAGATTGGTATGACAGCCTACGCTTGTAATATCGGTATAAGCTTCATTGGTTAAAAGAAAACTCAAAAATTGAGGCAGGTGTAAACAATATTTTACCTTTTCGAATAATTCTGGTTTTTCTTCTTTTAAACGGTAAATCTGCATTCCTGAATTTAAACTTCCCAAAACCGGAGAAGCTGTTTTAACAGCAAATGTTTCTTTTCCTTTGTATTTATTGTAAAAGTCATTTTTTAAATCCTCCGGATAATCTTTTAAATAATTATACAGAGGAGTTAAAACTTTTCCTTCTTTATCAATGTAGACAAAACTCGCACCATAAGTGCTGAAATTGATGGCTTTTAAAACATAATTGGTTAAAGCTTTTATTTCTTCTAAACGCTCAAAAATCCAGTTTTTAAGCAGTTCAATATCTTCGCAGGGAAATCCGTCTTCGTCGACTGTTTCGTCGAAATTAACTGATTTTTCCCAGACAATTCTATAGTTCTCGTCAAATAAAAATACTTTTTTGTTTGTTTTACCAATATCAAAAATTGCAACTACATTCATTTTTTTAATTGTAAATTGTAAGTTGTGAATTGTGATTTTTGTTCAGTCTTTTTATTAACTCATAATTCACAACTCACATTCATAATTTATAGTCCTGTTGCCAATGTTTTTAATCCTCTTTCTCCAATTAGATTTTTTCTTACAGAAAGGTTTCTGTATAATTCAACCGGATTTAAAGCTGCACCAGAACGTAAACGTGCCTCAGCAACTAATGCGCGAACGTCTGTACGGAAAGCATTTTGAAGAATTTCCTGTGCTTTTACTACGTCATTTTCTTCTTGTGCTTTTTCTAATGCTTTTCTATCTACAGAAAGTGCCTGTGCATAAGCAATCATAATAGCTTCTACAGACTGCAGTAAATCTTCTAATGGATCTTTAATGTTGTGTGAAGCGTCGATCATCCAGCCTAAATCTTTGGCGTGGTTCATTCCTCTTGCGTCCATTCCTTCAACTAATTCATTGAAAATCAAAAATAACTGATAAGGTTTTAAAGCTCCGGCAGTTAAATCATCGTCTCCGTATTTTGAATCGTTAAAGTGGAATCCGCCCAGTTTGTTTTCCATTAATAATAAAGAAACAATCTGCTCGATATTAGCATTTGGCAGGTGGTGTCCTAAATCGACTAATGTCTGCGCTTTATCGCCTAACTTTTTAACATACGAGTAAGACTGCCCCCAATCTGCTACGGTCGTTGAATAAAAGTTAGGCTCAGCACATTTGTATTCTAAAAATAATTTCCAGTTTGAAGGCAGGGCATCGTAGATTTCTTCTAAACTTTCTAATGTATTTTGATATGCTTTTCTAAAGTTTAATTGTCCAGGAAAGTTAGAACCATCGGCAAGCCAGATTGTTAATGACTCAGATCCTAATTCGATTCCGTGTTTAATAACTTCTATATTGTGTGCAATTGCCTGTTTGCGGACTGCTTTGTTTACATTTTGTAATGAACCGTACTTATAAGTATGTTCTGAGTCTGCCTGATCCTGAAATGTATTCGAGTTCATGGCATCAAATTTTAAATTGTGCTGTGCTGCAAGTGCTTTTATTGCTTTGTAATCTTGCGGAATATCCCACGGAATATGAAGCGAAATTGCTCCCGAAGCGCTGTTTAATTTGTGAAGTAATCCAACATCTTCGATTTTTTCTTCGATTGAACGAGGTTCTCCTCCGCCTGCAAAACGTCCAAATCTTGTTCCTCCTGTTCCTAAAGCCCAAGATGGAATGGCAATTTGAAAGTCGATTAATTTTTGGATAATCGCCTCTGTATTATCAATTTCTGATGCTGTAAAAACCAATTTATTTTGGTGTTTTTTTAATAATCCCTCGTTATGAGATTCAATATGGTTTGATCCGATTATCATAATACTTTATATTTTAATAGCGTTTACAAGATATGCAATTTAACTTTATTCGTGTATTTTTAACACATAAAAAAATCGATTGCGTAATTTAGGCATTTTTACTCCTTTATTTCAAGTAAAAATCTATGTGACGCAAATAATTCTGAATTGGTTAAATTATATTCCTTAACTCTTTGTTTAACTTTATTTTTGGGTATTCTGGTCTGTGTGCAAAATGTTATGTCTAAAAAAAATCTAACGCTCGAAATATCGAACGTTAGACCACAAAAAACCACTTTTGCTTAAACAAACTTATAAAAAAACTTAAATAATTTTTATCTATAAAAGCCCATTGCAACACCGCCGTCTACGTTTAGCGCATTTCCTGTAGATTTACCAAGTAAACCTCCAACAAAAGCAAAACAAGCATTTGCAATATCATCCGGCAATATAATTTCGTTGAGTAACGTACGTTTTGCATAATAAGCCGGAAGTTCTTCTACTGTAACTCCGTATGCTTTTGCACGGCCTTCTGCCCATCCTCCAGACCAAATATTTGAGTCTGAAATTACAGCATCAGGATTTACTGTATTTACACGAATTTTATCTGCTCCAAGTTCTGCTGCCATTAAACGTGTTAAGTGCGCCTGAGCCGCTTTTGCTGAACCGTAACCAGGGTTATTTGGACCAGCCACAACAGCATTTTTAGAAACGATATTTACGATATCACCTCCAAAACCTTGTTTGCGCATTACTTCGATTCCGGCTTTAGAAACAATAAATTGTCCTTTAACCAAGATATCGTATAATCTGTCCCATTCTTCCAGAGTATGTTCTGCAATAGATTTTGAAATACTGATTCCGGCATTGTTTACTACAATGTCAACACCTCCAAAAGCCAAAGAAGCTTCGTCTAATGCTTTTTCTGTACTTGCTTCGTCAGTAACATTTAATAAAGTGCTTGAAACGGCATCTTTACCAAATGCTTTAACAAACTCAGCAGATGCACCTTCTAAACGCTCTTCGTTGATATCATTGATTACTACACAAGCGCCTTCCTGAGCGAATTTTTTAGCGATAGCTTTTCCAATTCCGCCCGCAGAACCTGTAATAAGAGCTACTCTTCCAGATAATGCTTTTGGTTTTGGCATACGCTGTAATTTTGCTTCTTCTAATAACCAATATTCAATATCAAAAGCTTCCTGGTGAGGCAGTGAAGTGTATTCTGAAACCGCTTCTGCGCCTTTCATAACATTTACTGCATTTACATAATATTCTGATGCCAGACGTGCCATTGTTTTATCTTTTGCAAAAGTGAACATTCCCACTCCAGGATATAAAATCACAACCGGATTTGGGTCACGCATTGCAGGAGAATTTGATTTCTTGCAGGCATTATAATAGTCTTTGTACATTGCGCGGTAAGCTTCAAAAGCCGGAGCCAGTTTTGCTTTAACCGCATCAACATCTGATAAATCTTCGTTTGGATCTAATTCTAAAACCAGCGGGCTGATTTTAGTTCTTAAAAAGTGATCCGGACAAGATGTTCCTAATGGAGCTAATTTTGAAAGATCATTAGAATTGATGAATTCCAATACTCTTGCATCATCTGTATAATGTCCAATCATTTGGCGTTCTGATGAACAGAAACCTCTTAAAATTGGAGCCACTTTTGCAGCTTTTAATTTTCTATCTGCTTCTGGAAGACTTTCAATTTTTTGTCCTCCAAAAACCGGACGTTTTTTTCCGTAGTTGCTTTCTAAATATTCAGCACATTTTTCGATTACTTCTAATGTGTTGATGTAGCTTTCGTATGCTGTATCTCCCCAAGTAAATAAACCATGAGAACCTAACATGATTCCTCTTAGTTTTTTGCCTTTCTTTTCAGCTTCTTCTAAACAGCTTCTTAACTGAAGTCCTAAGTCAAAGCCCGGACGCTGCCAGCCTACCCAGCCAATTTCTCCGTCAAATAATTCTTCTGTAATTTTTGCTCCGTCTTTTGCAGCAGCAATTGCAATTGCTGCATCTGGGTGCAAGTGATCGATATGTTTGAATGGAAGAAAACCGTGCAAAGGTGTATCGATAGAAGGTGCTTTTGAAGCTAAATCGAAAATACAGTGGTTGAACAATTCTACCATTTCATCTTCAAACTCAATTCCTCTGTAAACATTTTCAAGATTACGAAGTCTGTCTAAGTACAAAGCCGCACAGCCAGATTTTGTTAAAGTTCCAATATCACCTCCAGAACCTTTAATCCACATAACTTCTGAACTTTCTCCTGTTAAAGGATCTTTATCAGTAATTTTTACAGAAGTATTTCCTCCTCCATAGTTTGTCAGTCTTAAATCGGCTCCTAATAAATTAGAACGATAAATGAAAAGCGCTACTTCATCTCCCGCTAGTTCTGCGGCTTTAGCATCATCCCAAAGGTAGCTTACGTGCTTAAAATTTGTATTAATTGTTTTTGTATTCGACATATACTTTATAATTATTTCTTGTATTATTTATAATGAGTTACCAATTCCTACCAAAATGATCGCAAGCATAATAAGCCCGATTCCCCAGAAAAAAGTTCTTAATGTTTTTTTCGAAACTCCTTTCCATTCTTTTAAATAAAAACCCCAAAAGTTTGCTGTTAAAATAATGGTTGCCATATGCAGAATCCATGAACTGGCACCATTTCCTAATTTGCTCTCTCCCATTCCGTAAAAGAAAAACTGTAAAAACCACATGGTTCCGGCAAGTGCAGAAAACAAAACGTTTTTAGTAATTGGAGTAGATTTATCGGTATAGTTTTTAATTGTTTTATTTTTAAAGTTTAAATAAAGACACCAGATAAAGTTGGTTGTTAATCCTCCCCAAAGCAGTACAACATAGGTTACGTTGTTTTGGAATAACGGATTTGCACCATTTACTATAGCATGTTCTGCCATTGGTTTTCCGGCTTCGATTCCGTAATTAAAAAATGAACTTAAAATTCCTGAAATCACAGCTACAATTAAACCTTTTACCAAATTGAAGTCTTTGTCCTTATCTTCATGACCTGTTGCAAAATCCTTTTCTTTCAGCATTCCAGCTTTTCCAGAAATAGCAATACCTATAAGATATACTACAACTCCAAATAAAACCAGCTGTCCGCCAGGAGTAGAAAGCATGTGTGTAAATGAAATTTTTCCTTCTGTTGGAACAATATCATAATAAATTGAAGGAACTAAAGCTCCAAATGCAGAACAAAATCCTAATGTAATTGAATTTCCTAAAGACATTCCTAAGTAGCGAACGCCCAGACCATAAGTAAGTCCGCCAATTCCCCAAATTAATCCCATTAAAAAAGTAAAGGATTTAATTGCAGGTGAAGCGGCAATGATAATTTCTGTAAAATTTGGAATCGTTAAATAAGCCGCAATAGGCGGTACAATTAACCAAGAAAAGAAACCGCCCACAAGCCAGTAACTTTCCCAAGCCCAATCTTTAACTTTTTTAAAAGGCATATAAAAACTACCTGAAGAAAATCCTCCGATAGAATGAAAAATAATTCCTAATAATGATTCCATTCAATAATTTGTTTTTGGTTAATTGTGATAGTTAGTTTGGTTTTGTAAAATAATATAATGTAAAAATTAAAACTGTCCTGTACTATCCTTTATGATTTGTGTATTTTATGTTAAAAATGCGCACTAATTGCAAAGAACGATTGGTTTATATTGGAAAAATAAATTAAAAAACCCTATTTTAGCAATCGATTTCGTAATTATATTTCCGATAATTTAATATTAAATTAACCTAAGTGCCTGAAAATAAAGTAAGCCTTTATTTAATTTATATTTTTTGTAAGGAAAGTATCAAAATCAACACATAAAGCGTTTTTTCAAGTTTGCTTTTTTAAAAAATACAATTAAAAAAATTGGCTGCATGTTTTCTCATGAATCCAATTTGCAACATACAAGCATGATTAAATTAATTAAAATAGACGAAGATTCGAGGGTTCCAAAATACAAACAGATTGTAGACTCGATTTTGCAGAATATTGCTAACGGAAATTTAAAAATAAATCAAAAAATTCCCTCTATAAACAGTTTCAGCGAGGAGTTTTATATGTCTCGTGATACGGTTGAAAAAGCTTATAATATTTTAAAAGAACGAAAAATCATTTCTTCAATTAGAGGAAAAGGATATTATATTACGAGAACAAAACTGGAGTCTAAAGTCAATATTTTGTTTTTGACCAATAAACTAAGCTCGTATAAAATGAAAACCTACAGTGCTTTTATTAACACTTTAGGAGCCAATGCGCATGTCGATCTTCAAATTTATCATTGTGATGAAACGCTCTTTTTAAATATTCTCGACAAGTTTGAAGGCGCTTATGATTATTATGTTATAACAACCCATTTTAAAACCGATGAACTGAAACATTTAAGTTTTACAGATGAAGTTGTAGACGCCATTAAAAGAATTCCGCAGGAAAAGCTGGTAATTCTGGATAATATAAAACTGGGAACGGGAGATGATGTTATTAAAATCTATCAGGATTTTGAAAACGACATTTACAATGCATTAAAAGAAGGTTTAGAAAAAATAGCCAAATACAAACGTCTTATTTTAGTTTATCCGGATAAAGCAGTTTATCCATATCCGAGAAGAATCCTCCACGGATTCAGGAAATTCTGTGTTGAACACGAAATCAATTTTGAGATTTTAAGTGAAGTTTACGACGATATGATTCTAAAAAAAGGGGATTTGTTTATTACCATTGAAGAATCTGATCTGGTGAATTTAATGAAGCAGATTCGCGATGAAGAGTTTGTTTTAGGAAAAGATATCGGCGTTATCTCTTATAACGATACACCTTTAAAAGAATTGCTGGGCATAACGGTTATGTCTACTGATTTTAATATAATGGGAGAAACTGCAGCAAGGCTTATTTTGAATAAAGAAAAAGGACATTTTAAAGTACCGTTTAATTTTATTGATAGAAATTCTATTTGAGGTTACTGAGGTACTAAGGTTCTGAGATACTAAGGTTCTAAGATACTAAGGCACTGCGTTTTTTTGTCGATTACATTAAAGTCAAATAAAAGGCTTTAGTCAAACTTTACCGTTTTGGCTAAAGCCTTTTTTTATGTTGTTTATGAAATGGTTTCATATTATAATTTGCAACCATATTTGCTCTTTGTAAAGCATAAGTTTTTTCTTAAAAAGTTAATTTTAAGCCCTTTAAAAATACCAGACGATTCTTTTGTACAATTAATCCATTGAATTATGAAAAAAATCATTTTCCTGGCAGTAATCGTATTTTTAATCACTACGGCCTGCAAAAAAGAAACTCCTTTAGATAAAACAAATACGGCAGATAACTCTGTTTCACCAGATTCTGTAACAGCCATTGCAAAAGAAGCATGGATTTACGGTTATCCTGTTTTTTACAATTATAAAATGATTTATGCTACTGCCCTCAATAAACAATCCGGAGAATTTGTTGGTTTTAATAAATTCAAAAACATTGCCATGAGTGCTACACCATCTGACACATTGGTTGTTACGATAAATAATGATACCCCTTATTCGATGGCGTCATTAAATGTTTCTGATGAGCCAGTTGTAATTGAGCTTCCAAAAGTTGAGGAAAACAGATATTATGTTATGCAGTTTGTAGATCTTTATACCTTTAATTTTGAATATCTTGGGTCGCGCGTGTCAGGAAATAATCCGGGAAAATATCTTATCGCTGGTCCTGACTGGAAAGGTGAAACTCCAAAAGGCATTAATAAAGTATTAAAATCTGAAACCAACTTAATTTTTCTTGTCGGCCGTACACAGCTTCATTCTCCAGAGGATGTGTCAAATCTAAAAAAAATACAAGAGCAGTATAAATTAATGCCGCTTCATGAATATACAAAACAGCCGGTCCCACAGGTTAAAAAGTATGATTTACCGCTTCCTGTCTGGAAAGAAGATGATTACAGTACACCTGAGTTTATCAATGTTTTAAACGCATTATTACAATATGCAAACGTAGACAGCAGTGAAACGAAACTTCGGGAACGTTTTGCTAAAATTGGGATTGTTCCGGGCAAACGTTTTGACAGTTCAAAATATTCACCTGAGACTATAAAAGCTATCGAAAAAGGAATTATCGAAGCCAAAAAAGAACTAGAATCCGGAGTTACTAATCTTAGAGATTTCGGAAATCTGTTTGGTACAAGAAAAGCTCTTGAAAACAATTATATGAACCGTGCCATTGCCGCTGCAGCCGGAATTTACGGAAACACGAAAGAAGAAGCTGTTTATACAGGAAGCGCTGTTGATAAAGATAACCAGCCTTTAGCCGGAAATAAAAATTATATTTTAAAATTCAGTAAAAACCAGCTTCCTGAGGCTAAATATTTTTGGAGCATAACCATGTATAATCTTCCTAAACGCTTATTGGTTCGAAATCCAATTTCGAGATATTCGATAGGCAACAAATCAAAAGGCTTAAAATATGAGTCAAACGGAGATTTAATTATTTACCTGCAGGCTTCTTCACCGGGAAAAGATAAAGAGAGCAACTGGCTTCCGACTCCTAAAAATGAAAACTTTAATTTTGTTATTCGAATTTACGGTCCAAATGAAAAAGTAATAAATGGCTCATGGAAAATGCCATTGCCGGAAATTGTCAAATAATATATGTGCATAAAAAAGCCTGAAATATTTAAAATTTCAGGCTTTTTACTTTTTTAAAAGCTCTTATTTAATCACTTTATCATAAGGAATATACTGATCCCATTCCCATGGTGTGTATTTATCCTGAATTCCTGTTTCTAACAGGTATTTAATTATTTTTCCTGTGCTGTAGCTGTTTGACATTATAAGCATTCCAATTCCTTTATCCGGAAATACAATACTATAATTCTGAAATCCTGAACCCTGCCCTTCTTTAAATGCTCCCGGTCCGTAAGGCGATTTTACCAGTCCCCAGCCTAAACCGTATGAAAGTTCAAGATTGTCATACCAATTGCCGTCTTCTAACGCGCCGGGTCCAAATTGGTTTTTAGAATGAATACGAATCTGCGGACTAAACAATTCTTTGTATGATTTTGAACTCAGTATTTTTTTATTCAGTATTGCAGATAAAAATTTACTGTAATCTTCAATTGTTGTTTCCAGTGTTCCTGCTCCTCTTGGTGCGTTGTCTTTGTCTTTTTCCTGTTTTTTTCCTTCTTCATCGTATCCGTATGCATAATCTTTCTCAAATTTTTCCTGCCATTTGTAACTGGAAGATGTCATTCCCAAAGGTTTAAACACTCTTTCCTGAGCAAGTTCTTCTAAAGGTTTTCCGGTTATTTTTTCTAAAACTACCTGAAGATACGTCAATCCTTCTCCTGAATAACTGTAACGGCTTCCCGGTTCAAACTTGATGCGTAATTTTTCGTCAGATTCAAACCAGCGCCAGTTTGGGAGTCCGGTTGTGTGATCCAGACACATTCTGGCCGTAATTTTAGTGTATTCGGGATAATCTTTTAATTCTTTAAAATCTTCGTGCCATACTTTCGGCTCATACTCGTAAATTGGTTTGGGAAGATAACTTTGCAAAGGTTTGTCTAAACTAATTACACCTTCGTCAACCAGTTTCATTACTACAACAGCAAATACCGCTTTACTCAAAGAAGCTCCGTATAAATTAGTATGCAGATCTAATTTTTTATTATTTTCGACATCGCTAAAGCCGAAAGTATTCATATAAACCGGTTTTTTAGAATTGAAAACCGTAATGGCAAGTCCTTTTACATCGGCTTTGTTCATAAGATTTTTAATGGCCGATGTTAAGCTGTCCTGAGAAATAGTGCTTCCGTCAAGCCTTTTAATCAAAGCTGCATTTTGTGAGTGAACACCAAAAATGCCTGCAAAAAAAATAAGTAAGAAAAAGTGTTTCATATTCAGTTTTATTATATTGCTGTTTACTATTTACTGTGCGTAACCTTATAATTTCTTTATAAAACTTTTCAAACAGCAATTTACATAAAACAGCTTGATAATAAGTCAAATAAAAAAACTAAGAATCTTAAAATCAATTTAAATCCCATTTTTAATTATTATATTTCAATCCAAAAAATCATACAAATATATTTTCCATACAACCTTAAGACAATACTTATAAATAACCATTTTTGATGAAAAACATAAAAAATGATCTGAATAAAAAGTTACTGCATCAGAATAATTCTGCCGATTTAAAAAATATCACGCAATTAAAAATCTGCCAGAAAACTGCACAAAATTTTGCCGAATTAGAAAACGGGATTGCTGTTTTAAGTGATCTATATCATAATAAAAGTTATGTGTATTCTGGGAAAATTGCAGATGAACTAAACATTTTCAAAAAAAATCAAATGCAGGAATTAGAAAGCATTTGGGAAGAAGAACTTTTTGATAAATTGAATAATGAAGATGTTCTGCAAAAATATCTTCTGGAACTTCAGTTTTTTCAGTTCATTAAAACAGTTCCAATTCATGAAAGAAGGGATTTTTGCGTGATAAGCAGATTAAGATTCAAAGACAATACAGCCAATAAATCTTTACTGCACAAGATGTTTTATTTCTCGAATGAACATGAAGATATCGAACTGGCTTTATGCCTTTATAATTTCGATTTTTCTCAGGCTTTTCATTACGAAGGGAAGATTATAAATACGGCAAACGGAAAGGTTATGCAGCAAAATGAAGCCGGAAATTTTTCTTTTCTTTCTTCAAGAGAAAAGGAGATCCTAAAAATGCTGCAAAAGGGTAAACAGAGTAAAGAGATTGCGTCTCTGCTTTTTATCAGTAAAAATACCGTCAGCCGGCATAGGCAGAATATTCTCGAAAAAATGAAAGTAAACAATACGGCAGAGGCTTGTACACTTGCTGTCAAGCTGAAGTGGATATAGTTTTTTTTGAGGTACTGAGGTGCTAAGCTACTAAGGTACTAAGGTACTAAGATGCTGAGATGCTAAGTGCTGGATTTTATAATAAAAAAGCCCGAACGTTGTTCGGGCTTTTTTATTTCTTTATCTTAAATCCTATTAGAATTTATACGTTACGCTTCCCATAAAAGTACGAGGCGCCTGAACGTTGATTGTTGTATAACCGTTAAAGTACAATTCGTCTGTAAGGTTGTTTACTTTTAATGAAACTCTGTATTTAGGCTGATCGTAGTACAAAGCAGCGTTAATTACAGCGTAAGATGGAAGTTCGAAAGTTTCAGTTCCGCTGTTGTAGATATACGTAGCGTCTCCGTAGTTACCTCCAAATCCTAAACCTAAACCTTTAAATGCAGCATTTTGTAAATTATAGCTGATCCAGTAGTTAATTAAGTTTTCTGGTCCTGCAGTTACAGGTCTTAATCCGTTTAATTTAGAATCGTTGTTTGAATACCCCACAAGAAGGTTTAATCCTGAAATTGGGTTTGCTGTAACTTCTAATTCAAAACCTTTACTGTATTGAGTTCCGTTTTGTAAACTTGCGTTTGGTAAACTTGGATCTGCAGTTACAATATCTTTTACTTTAATATCGTAGTAGCTAAGTGTAGCGCTTACTTTGTTTTGGAAAGCATTTACTTTAATACCTCCTTCAAACTGGTTTGCTCTTTCCGGATCAAATTTTTGCAATTGAAGATTTCCTCCAACATTTGCATTAGCATATCCTACGTTAGTAAAACTATTTTGGTAGTTACCAAAAACAGAAACCTGATCTTTTATTACTTGGTACACTACACCAAATTTTGGAGAAAATGCATTTTGTGAAAAATCACCCGCTTTTTGACCTGTAGTATCATCTGTAGTTCCTTGGTTTTCATAGTGATCAAAACGCACCGCTGCTGAAACAATTAAACTTTCTGTAATGTTGATAGCATCTGCAACATAAGCACTATAGGTTGAAAGTGCGCTGTTTGTTTTATAATCTGATCCGTTTACAAACTGAGCATTTACAGCCGTTGGATTAAAGTTATTATAAGTTGGTGCTGCTCCTGTATAACTTATTTTATCAAAATCTTCGCCTGGAAGAAGTCTGTATCCTAATCTGCTTGTTGAATGGAATAAATCACCACCAACTAAGAAACGGTTTCTCATACTTCCGAAAAGTAAGAAGTCACCATTAAAGTTCTGCTGGAATTCAATTGCATTGTCTTTTCCGTTAGCATTCCATGCATTTCTAGATAAACTTTCGTTTGGTAAAAGGTAGAACCAAGTTTGTGGTCCAGAAGCTCTGTTAGATGTACTGCTGAATACAGACTGAGAAGTCCACTCATCAGAAATTTTATAATTTGCCTGAGCAAAAACGTTGAATGTTTTTGTATTGGTTATGAATTCGTCTCCCCAAAATGATCTTTTGAAATCCATTTTAAGATCTTTTGCATTGTTAAATCCTATGTCAGCAATTGATACTCCAAACGGAAGATAGATTAAAGGCATACCTGAATTATTCTGGTCACCAATTTCGGCATCAAGAGATAAAGTCAATTTATCGTTTACTTTATAAGAGAATGATGGCGCAACAAAGAAACTTCTTGAAGATCCGTAATCCTGAAAAGTATTCGTATTGTTATAAGAAGTGTTTAATCTAAATAATGCTGTATTGTCATCGTTTAATGGTGTATTGATGTCAGCAGAAACACGGTTAAATCCGTAGCTTCCTGCCTGATAAGCAATCTCTCCTCCAAAAGTTTCATACGGTTTTTTAGTTACACGGTTAATTAAACCTCCGTAAGAAGAAAGTACGTTTCCAAATAATGTAGCAGAAGGTCCTTTGATAACCTCAATTCTTTCAAGGTTTGCAGCATCAGAATTACTGTTTACTTTTCCTGCAATACCATTTCTTACTAAACTTTGAGTAGTAAATCCACGTAATGAGTACCAAGAACCTCCATCACCTGCACGGTTAGTCGCTCCCCATAATTGGTATAAACCCGGAACGTTTTTCAACGCTTCGTCTTGGTTGGTTACCAATTGGTCTTTCATTAACTCTTTAGTAACTACGTTGTAAACTTGTGAGTTTTCAAGGTTTTTAACCTGCATTCTCGATACGTATTCACTTTCTGATTTTGTGTATTTGTTTGCATTTCCTTTTACAAATACTTCAGTAAGGTTTTCTGATGTAGTAATTAATGTAAAATTTTCTATAATTTCATTCGCAGAACTAACGGTAATGCTTTTTTCTTTTGATGAAAATCCTACTGCCGAAACTCTTATAGTATAAGTTCCCGGTTTAACATTTTTTATTTCGTAATTTCCCTGCGCATCAGTTGTAGTTCCAACACGTGTTCCTTTTAGAGTTACTGAAACGTTATCTGCAGCTTCATTTGTTGATAATGAAATCATACCTTTAATGGTAGCCGTTTGTGCGGATGATGCTACACTTGTAAGCAGCATTAAGCAGAAACTTAACAGCGGAAATAATATTTTTACCTTCATTTTTATTTAGATTTATTTTGAATAAGGCAAATTTATATGTTGTGTTAAACTCTTCCAAATTATTTTTATTTATTCCAGATAATAATCTTTTTGTTTGCATTTATAGTTGAATTATTATTTTTTTAAGTCAAAAAAATCAATAATTCTTTTTTTTAACAAAATTTCCTATGTTAGCATAACAAAAAAAAGATATCAGTAAAAGTAGTTTCTGACATCTTTTTTATTATTTTATCTTCAATTGCCTGTAGTTAAGGATTTCTATCTCTTTTGTGGTAATAAAACAATATTTGGTTTAGGCGCTTGTTTCATTTCTTTTCCCATATAAAAACTGGTGTGTGGGGGCTGGTTATAACCAACATTCTGCCAGGCAACACTTAATCGATATTGAGGATCGTGCATTAAAGTGTACTGTTTTACATTTGTTGGAATTATCGTAGAATAAATCCTAAGTTCTTTATTATCTTCAGATCTTAAAATTAATTCTTCCCGCCAATCTCCCAGAATATCTGCCGAAAGTGCCGGAGTCGATTTAGTTCCGTTATTAGAAACTGCTCCTTCTGCTGTAAACAATCTTCCTGAATTGTATTTATCTATATAGTTAGAATTTAAGAGCTCTCTAGAAGTATCGCCGTCCCAATAAATTAAAAAATTAGTCGAACTTGGTGCTTTACCAATGTTGTTCCCCTTCATATCATGCAGATAAGGCGAGCCAGACCACCAGCACTGCGCACCTTTTCGGGTTGGATCGATATTATCTGCAACGCCCCGGCCTACATCTTCATTAATAGAACCTGTAAACAATACTTTTCCATCTTTTGCCGAAAATAGAGTTACACCCGGACCCGTTGTACCGTTTTCGATTTCATGAATGCCAAAAACTTCCAGACCCGGAATATCCAGATCAAGATCAGAAACATGAATTGCGTCTCCGTGCCTAAAACCCGTTGTGTACAAACCTTGTCCGTTGTCGTCAACACACATCGATCCATAGATTATTTCATCTTTTCCATCATTGTCAACATCGGTAACCGTAAGATTATGATTTCCCATTCCCGAATAGGGATTTTCAGCATCTTTACTGTCGAAAACCCACTTCGAAGTCAGTTTTCTATTTTTAAAATCCCAAGCAGCCAAAACTGTTCTGCCATAATAACCACGGCACATTACAACACTGGGATGAACGCCGTCGAGATAAGCAATACAGGCAAGAAAACGATCCATTCGGTTTCCTTTTGTATCGTTTCCTCCGCTTCCTCCTCTTCCGCCCCAGCCTGCTAAATCGCCTCGCTGCGGCATATAATCTACGGTAGTAATCAATTTTCCGGTTCTTCCGTCAAAAACAGAAAGATATTCCGGGCCTTTTAAAATCTTGCCATACGTTTTAGAATCAGGGTCGCGGTCAACCCAGTCTTTTGAAGCGTCTCCAACCACATTTCCTTCACTGTCTGTTGTTCCGTCGGCAGTTTTACAGACCAGTTCAGCAAAACCGTCACCGTCTAAATCATACACCATAAACTGCGTATAATGTGCACCTTCGCGAATGTTTTTTCCAAGATTGATCTGCCATAAAAACGTTCCGTCTAAAGTATACGCCTGAAATATAGGCGGATCTGTAATTCCGGTTTGAGAATTATCATGTCCTTTTCCGGTCATGTGAACTATTAATTCATATTTTCCGTCTCCGTTTAAATCGCCAACAGAAACATCATTTGCCATATAGCCTTCGATTTCTTTTAATTTAATAGATAAATATTGCTTATCTGAGGCATTCGCCGGAATTGTAAAACTTCCTGAAGCTGCAGCTTCTTTTCCTTTTAAAACCGTTTTTACAAACCAGGTATTTTCTTCTTTGGCATTGGCTTTGGCATCAATAAAATTAGTCGCTCCGGTAATAGGGTTTTCATTTAATAAAACTGCTTTTTGAGTACCGCTTTTTCGATACAGATTAAAAGCCACATCATCAGGATCGGTTCCTAAAACCCTCCAGCTGATAAAAAACTGTCCTTTGTCTTTTATGGCGATGATACCCCGGTCTAAGTTTTCCATTTGTCTTTGGCTCAAAGCTTTCAAACTCACAAAAAGCAATAAAAAGAGAATATATTTTTTCATAGAATTTATATTGAATTGTGGTTAGTTGTTTCACGGAGATTTTTATTAATCTCGCAAAGTCGCGAAGACGCAAAGATTTTTTTTAAATAAAAGCTTTACGACCCCAAAAAAACTTAGTCCCTTAGCATCTTAGAACCTTAGAACCTCTAAAAAACTAAAACATCTTCTTAAACCCTTCGCTTTTAACTTTCCATGTTCCATCTTTTGGAAAACCCGGATTTTCTCCTTCAGATCCGTCCCAGCCGGCGCACATCATGGCAACTGCCGTCAGAATTCCGCCGTTACCCGGAAGATAAAGCGTTAATCGTTCTGCCTGATAATTATGTCCGTTTTTTAAATACGTATTTGTCGTTACTTTCATAAAAAGGGCATCAACTGCTTTGTCTGGCATATTCAATCGTGCTGCCGACATCGCTGTCATTGGGAAATCCCATCCCCAGGTTTTATCCCACGACCACGTTTTCCAAACCAGATCAAAAGTGTTTTTCATGATTTTTTTATCCAAAAGAGACGTTTCAGGAAGCATTCCAAACGTTCCTAAAACCGATGGATGATCTGTTTTAAATTCAGGATTCGTATAGGAATCTGCCGCGCTTTCTGTTGCCAGATACACATTATCAGCAACCGGAAGTTTTGATAATTTGGCCAAAACCGTTTCCCATTTTTCGGGTACTTTTTGGTTTAGTTTTTTCTTCCATTCGATTGCTGTTTTCAAAGCCCAGTTCCAATATGCCAATTCATACGTTGGATTAAAAGTTTCCATCGCTTTAAAACGTTCCTGAGCCGGAATTACGCCCGGACCTAAAACATAACGATCTGTTTTAGAATCATAATTGGCAAACGAAGCCATAAAATCGGCCGTTGCAAAAACACGTTCGCTGTATAAATTTAAGGTTGAATTTGTTGGTTTCGCTCTGTACATTAATTCCGCATACGTAATAAAATGCGGTTGCTGCCAAATTAAAAATGAACCTACAGACGATGGACTTTCGTTTCCGTCTGCATCAACCATTTTCTGCCATCTTGCACCTTCAAAACCTTGTCTTTTGGCAATATTTTTAGCTTTATCAAATACTTTTTGATACCACGGAAGACTTTTTTCTAATAATTCAGGACGGTTCCAAAGCGCAAAATGAACACCGTGCCACCAGTGCATTTCTAAATGCGGTTTTCCGTACCAGCTGTTATACGTTAAACCTGTTTCCTGAGGCGGTACTTTTCCCGTACATTGCAGTTTAGTAAGATATTGTGATAAAATAATTCTGCGTTCCAGTTCATTTGCGCGAGGATCTGTACTTCCCGAAAAATCAACCGCCGCACCGCTGTTCCAGAATTTTTCCCAGCCTTTTATACTGCTGTTTTGAATGTCTGCAAAAGAAGAATTTTTAACCGATTTTTTTTCTGCCAAAGCAAAAAGAGCATTCAATTCTAATGTATTGGTGTTCGAAGCTTCAACAACAAAATAATGATCTGATGTTTGTTTAATCTGCGCGTTTCCTTTCCAGTTCAAATGAACGTTGTATGAAATACTATCCATAACGTGAGTTACAACCGCTTCTGTTTTTGATTTTTCAGTCAGAGTGCTTTTATAATCCTGTTTTCCTTCCCATTTTGTTCCCATATCAGCCCAGTCTCCTGTTGGAAACGGAATTCGAAGACTTATTTTTAAACGTTTCTGCTGTAATAAATCAGATTTTACTTTTACGCCAATTTCATCTTTTTCCTGATGTGAAGCAGTTAAAACGGTTACTGGTGTTCCTTCAATTTCAAAATAACTTTCTATTTCTCCTGTCCAGACATTTAGCTTTTGTGAAATCGCTTTTACATCCGAAGGTTTTACCAGACTTCCGTCTTTCTTTGTAATTTCAAAACCTAAATTCCCAAGCTGCAATAAATGCGTATTCTGTCTGAACCAGTTTACAGCTTCTACTTTTCGTTTGGGTTCTTTTATCTGAACCGTGTATGAAATATCTCTACCGTATTGTTGGTAATCTCTTAAGGTTTCAGAAAACTTATAATTATTCGTGTTTTTATAACTGTCCCAGCCCCACTCCGACTGCGTTCCAAGCGGAATCCCGTTTTGATATTCTTTCGGAAAAGTCTGCAGTCCGGTTGCATCAACCGTAAAAGCAAAAGCGCCGTTCCCTACCGTTAAAGAAGCCAGAGTATCAATAGCCGAAATTTGAACATTGTGCCTTGTTACCAAAGCCTTTCGATCTATTTTCTGTGCAAAAAGCGAAACCGAAAATAAGAATACGGTTATGAGTTGATAGTTTTTCATGTGGTTATTTTGTTTTGATAGTTTTTTGAAGTTTCAGGTTTCAGGTTGGCTTCGACTACGCTCAGCCTGACAATTAATTTTTTAAAGATTCTTGTTCTTTACTACTTTGTCCCTTTGTTACTTTGTCACTTTGCCCCCTTTGCTACTTTGTCCCTTTACCTACAATTATCTAATTAAAGTCACACTCATTAAACCAATCACAACATCATTTGCAATAGTTTTCAGAGTCAGGTTTTTCAATGTTTTATTTTTATCCAAAGGCAGTTCTAAAATCGTTCCTGCTCCGCCATCAACACCGTAATTACTAAATCCTTTTATGGTTTTGAAATTCTTAAAATCTCTCGAGATTTCTCCTGTTTTAAAATAAAACCTCGGCGGTTTTGGAGCATCGGTTGTAAAAGCAAGTCCATCTGTAAAATAATCCTGCTCTATCGGCCACCAGTTTTCCGGATTTTTTAAGGGGAGAATTTCAGAAGTTCCGTCTGTATATTCTACTTTTATTTCTCCGTTTACAATTCGGCTCTGCATAGGATTTGTAGTTCCGGCCAGCATAAAATAAGCGTGAGAAGCTTTTCCGTTTAACGGCACATTGATACTTTCAGGAAAATTATCCCACATAGAAGTAAAGATTATATTTTTTTGATTTTGATCAGAAGGTGTTTGAAACGGGATTCCGTTTGGAGTTACAATCTGCCCTGTTTGTTTTGCTTTTTCACGCAGCCCTTTATCATCAATCTGGACCGAAACATTGGGATAACACCAGTTTCCAATTCCTTGTTTTGGTAATTGTAAGGTTACCGTATTAGGTCTTGGCGACAAATATTCGTAATTAAAAATATCGGTAACTTTTGAATTGAAAAACGGAACAAGAGAAATCGTCTCTAATTGTGCGGATTTATCCAAAGGTTTATCCCAGTCTGTAACTGTTTCATTTGATTGTTTTTCTGCTTTTGCATTGAAATGAATTGGCAGCCACCAAGAGAATTCTCCTTGTTTTACTTCTATAAAAAAGACTTTACTGCCTGCTGAATTCACTTTTGCTTTAAGCGAATACTCTGTTTTCGAAACAGCACTCAAAACCTGCTGCGGATCATAAACAGAAATGATTTTGGCTTTTGAAGTATTGATTTCTAAAGCTTCATTAAAAGCATAATTTTCTTTTGATACGATTTCTTCTAAAGAATCTCCTTTCCATGTAATCTGAATATCATAATTGGAACTATACGGAACCTCAATACTGATTTTTGGTTTTTCGATGTTTTCTGAAACCGCTTTCCATGATACTGATTTTCCGTTCACCAAAATGCTTTCAACAGTTTCAAAATTGGCATTCAAAAACAATTTTAAATTCATTTTGGCCAAAAACTGATTCTTTATTATATAAGTATCTTTTTTATTTTCTCTTTTAAAATCAATTGAAATATCCGGAATTTCTAGTGAAGCTTGATTCCATTTTTCTGGAAAACCGGGTTTTATAGTTAAAACTTCATTTAAAGCATCGGGCTGAATCCCGAAAAGTCCTTCTACTAAAGTTCGTGAAGCCATGCCAATTGGGTCAGCAAAATCGCGGTACAATTCGCCTCGCATCGCATCCTGAAACAAAAGCTGTTCGAAACCGCCCGGCGAAGCGCCCAAATACATACTTTCGATCAAAGCACTTTCCCACATTGTATAGGCTTTTTCAGATTGTCCGCCCTGCCAGAACGCCAGCGAAGTATGCAATTGCTCTGCCAGCGCCACATTATTGGTCGACCACGTATAAGGCTGCCAATTGGTGGTGCTGATAACGTACAAGTCTTTTTTGTCTAATCCTTCCGCACTAATCGAAATATGCGGAATCTGATTGTTCACATAATCCAACATTTGATAACTCTCAAAAGGATTTGATAATTCTGAATCGATCGTATGATAAATACTCCAGACTCCCGGTGAATCGTGCAGTATTCTATTTCCTAAAGCATCTTTGTATTCAGCAAAAATGCCTTTTTTCGGAATCCAAAGCTGGTTGTTTGCGGCTTTTAAAATTTTGTCTGCTTCTTTTTCAAAAGGTGCGGCATCGATGTTTAATTTTTTTGCCAGTTCTGCCGCCATTTTATTCGCATAATAATTATAAGCTGAGGAATGAATTACACCGCCGCCGCTGTATTGTAAAGCATCACTCGCCCAGATTGAAGCATAAGCATCATAAAGTCCGTCATTATCCGGATCAAAATTTCGTTTTTCCCATTTTAAATGTCGTTCAATTGTCGGCCACATTTCTTTTAAGAAAGCCGTATCGCCCGTCCATTTAAAATGGCGGAACATCTGATCGAAGAAAACCAGATTCATATCATAATGATGCGCCACATTGTTCTTATTTGGACTTCGGCTGATGTAACCGCTGCTGAACATGGATGTTCCTATTTCTTCTTTTTGTCGAGCCAGATTTTTTTCTTCATCAAAAACAACAGGACCGCTTTCAGGCGAGGTTACCTGCGAATTGCTGTAACTTGTAAAATGCGTTTTGGCTCTGTCGTGCCAGCCCAATGGATCTGCCGTATAAGCGCCCCGCCATGCATTTAAATACATTCGCCACGCAATAGCTCCGTGAAGATACGCCGGACTTTCCCAAATTCCGTCAGAAGCAATAGCAAGTGCAGAACCCAGCGTGTTAATATAAGTATCAGGCGTTTTCACCTTTATTCTATTGGCTAAAAGATGTGTTTCTGTAACCGATTTTTCATAAAGTTGGGCAATCGTTTTTTGTGTGTAATTGACTTTTGAAACTTCAGGAACAAACAGCCAGTAATTGGCTTTTTCTGAAACTGAATTTATTTTTCCGCTTATTAAAGGCAGTGTTTCAGCCTTAGATTTAAAAAGTTCCAAAGGTTTATTCTGAATATTGGCATCAGCTAAACGAATTTCTGAATTTGGAAAAAAACCGCTCAGACTTTTATTATTTCCTGTTTTTTGTTTGTTGCTTTCAGAACCATAATCCAAAAGGAAAGATTCTTTTTTGAGCGTATATTTATTATTGAGGCAGTAATTGGGCTGTAAATAAAAAACCGATTCCGGATCTGCGCCAATATCGCCGTCACGACTGAACTTTTTACCTGTTGCTCCGCCAAAAGCCCAGATTAAATTGATGTTTTTAGATATTTTTTTACCATACACTTTTACAATAAAACCTTCGCTTTCTTTTAATGCCACAACATCAATAAACAATTTACTGTCTTCTAAAATTGGATCTTCAATGGTATACTGCATTATTCCCAAAACATAGCGTGTATCAATTTTTGCCGCTTCGGTAATCCATTTACTTTCTTTTCCGTTTGTTAAACCCAGTTTAAAATTTCCTCCCATTCCGGGCATATACATGGCAAATTCCGGTAAATCTCCGGTTTCAACTCTAAATCCGGTATTCGAACCGTAAAGGGCGCGGTTAAATTTTCGGGTTCCGTTTTTTAAAACAAAACTATTGCCTTCGGGTGCATAATGTATTTTACGAATGGGTGTTTTTTCCTGACCAAAAACAATCAGAGTTGAAGTCAGAAATAAGCCCGCTAAAGTGCAAATAGTTCGTTTTTTAATTTCCATAAAATTCAAAAAATTGACAATTATTAAAATTTGAATAATAAAATTAATCCCTGATTATTTTATCAATTCAATAATACAGATGCAATTTCTTTGTTTTTTTGTGGGATAGTATCCTGTACCTACCTGATTTTAGAAATTTAAAAAATGTATTAATTTTTAGAATTATCTAATATTTTTTAACATCATAGTACAGGATACAATATAAAAATGGATCAAGTAGATTTGAAAATACAATTTCTTTTTGAGCCTGAATTTTAAGAAAAAATAAATGCAGAAAAGAAGTTTTTAAACCACGAAATACTAACCTGTTTTAAAGTCCGACTCCACTCTATGCTTTCAAAAAAACCAATCAGAACTTTATTTTTTCTCTTACATTGTTTTTTTATTATTCCGAATATAAAAGCACAGAAAACAGATAAAATTTACCTTTCGGGAAAAGATTTTGAGCATCCTGTTCAATGGGCTTTTTATTGTACAGATGGAAACACCAGTAAAGTATGGTCTAAAATAAATGTGCCTTCGCAATGGGAACTGGAAGGTTTTGGCGAATATACATACGGGCGCTGGTACAAAGAATTAAACCAGAAAGAACCCAGCAAGGAAGAAGGTTTATATAAATATGATTTTGAAATACCGCTTGATTATAAAAACAAAACAATTCTAATTGCTTTTGGCGGATCAATGACAGATACAGAAGTAAAAATTAACGGAAAAACTGCCGGACCAATACATCAGGGAGGTTTTTACGAATTTAAATACGATATTTCTTCACTTTTAAAATTTGGTTCTAAAAATACTTTGGAAGTTCATGTCTGGAAACATTCTGCCAATAAATCAGTAAATAATGCCGAAAGAAGAGCAGATTGGTGGCTTTTTGGAGGTATTTATCGTCCGGTTTGGCTCGAAGTTTCACCAAAAGCACATATCGAAAATATTGCGGTAAACCCGAAAATGGACGGCTCAATTACGGTTGATTTAAATCTGCAGCAAATTTCAAAAAATACGCTTTTAGAGGTTTCACTTTCAGGTAAAAATGGAGAAAATTTCCCAGCTTTTACTTTTCCGCTTAAAGCGAAAAAAACCAAAGAAACAATAACTGCCAAATGGGAAAACATCAAACCGTGGAATCCTGAAACACCTAATTTGTACAATTTAAAACTGGTTTTAAAACAAAATGGAGCTGTACTTCATGAATATGATACGAAAATTGGTTTTAGAACTTTAGAGTTTAAAAAGAAAGACGGCATTTATGTAAACGGCACCAAAATTATTATGAAAGGTATTAATCGTCATTCGTTTTGGCCGGAAGGCGGACGAAGCACGAGTAAACGTATCAGCGAGCTGGACGTTCAATTAATTAAGGATATGAATATGAATGCTGTTCGCGGGCATTATCCGCCTGACGATCATTTTCTGCAAGTCTGTGATTCACTTGGTCTTTTTGTTTTAAATGAACTAGCGGGCTGGCAGAATTCTTATGATACCGAAACCGGAACTAAACTGGTTAAAGAAATGGTGGCTCGCGATGTCAATCATCCATCGGTAATTATTTGGGACAACGGAAATGAAGGCGGGTGGAATAATGAGGTTGATAAAGTTTTTGCTGAAAATGATCCGCAGAAAAGGATTGTCATTCATCCGTGGGCCGATTTTAACGGCTGGGACACACATCATTATCCTACTTATTTAACGGGAATGCATCGTTTCAATTCTGGTGAAAACGTGTTTTTTCCAACTGAATTTATGCACGGAACGTATGATAACGGACATGGCGCGGCGCTGGAAGATTTCTGGAATCGATATAAAGAAAGTCCGCTTTTTGCGGGAGGTTTTATGTGGGCAATGCTCGACGAAGCGGTAAAACGTTCGGACTGGAAAGGCGAACAAAAGTTTGACTCTAAAGGTTCTTTGGCGGCCGACGGAATTCTGGGCCCTCATCGTGAAAAAGAAGGCAGTTATTTTTCGGTTAAAGAAATCTGGGCGCCAATTCAGTTTCAGCCCAAACAAATTACAGATGCTTTTGACGGTTCTTTTTTGATTACCAATGATTATTTGTTCAGTAATTTAAATTCCTGTAAAATGGAATTTAGAATTTTAAAATCTGAAAATGATGTTTTGTATTCTAATAAAAAAGCTCAAGAAATAAGCCGTGGGAAAATTGAAATTCCGAGTATTGATCCGGGAGAAACCCGAAAAATAAAATTTGATGTACCGCAAAATTTCTTTGAAGGCGATATTTTATCGATTACGGCTTTTGACCAATTTAATAAAGAAATTTATACCTGGACCTGGCCTGTTCATAAAGCTGCTTTTTATGTTTCTAAATTTCTGGCGGTTCAAAATACAAAAGCAAAAGCTTCGGTAACTAAAACCGATTCTGAAATTACTTTAAAAGGAAATGATGTTACGGTAATTCTAAATACTGCGACAGGAGAAATTCAAAAAATAAGCAATAAAACGGCTGTAATTCCGCTTACGAATGGTCCTCGTCCAATTGGTATGAAAGCCAAATTAAAAGATATACAGATTTCTCAGGAAGCTGAAAAAGCGGTTTGTATTGTAAATTATTCAGGCGGATTATCTTCTATAAAATGGATTATGGAAGCTGACGGAAGGTTTAAAATGGAGTTATTGGCTTTAAAAAATGCTTCTGGCGGAGAAGGTTTTGACGGTGCTTTTTTTGAGGATAAAATCAATGCTTTTGGTATTACGTTTCGTTTTCCTGAGCAAGAAGTTACAGGAATTAAATGGTTTGGAAGAGGTCCATACAGAGTTTGGAAAAACAGAATTAAAGGAACCACATACGGTTTTTGGGAAAAGGAATACAACAATACGATTACGGGAGAAAGTTTTGAAAACCTGATTTATCCTGAATTTAAAGGGTATCACGCGAATTTATTGGGTGCCAGTTTAAAAGCAGGAACCTCATCGTTTAAGGTTTTCAGCGAATCTGATAATTTATTTTTGAGATTGTTTACACCTGATTTACCTAAAAATGGTTTTCCTGGAAGTTCTCCCCAGCCTGATTTTCCCCAAGGCGATATTTCGTTTATGTATGAAATTCCGGCTATGAGAGATTTTAAACCTTTGGAACAGCAAGGTCCGCAAAGCCAGCCCACAAACATCCGAATTAAAAAAGGCGACGACGGAATAAAAATGGATTTGTGGTTTGATTTTAGAAACTAAATTTTGCTTTAGGTTGAAAAGACAATATTATTTAACCGCAAGGTTCGCAAAGATTTACGCAAGGTTAGCAAAGCCTTGCGTGCTTTGCGCTATTTCAACAATAGTTTTAAAAAAAACTTTGCGAACCTTGCGGTTAAATAAAATCATTCCACAACTCACAATTCACAACTCACAATTCACAATTGAAAAAAAAACATGAAATCACTTAAACTACTTTTCTTTTTATTTCTGGCTGTATTATTCTTCAATTTTACGCCAAAACAAGACAACAAACCCACTCTTTTTATGATTGGTGATTCTACTGTAAAAAACGGAAAAGGCAACGGCGCTGGCGGACTTTGGGGCTGGGGAGATTTTATTGGGCAGTTTTTGGATACAACCAAAATTAATGTAGAAAATCATGCTTTGGGCGGTACCAGCAGCAGAACTTTTCAGGATAAAGGTTTGTGGAATACCGTTTTAAATAAACTTAAAAAAGGTGATTATGTTTTAATTCAGTTTGGGCATAATGATGACGGAGCTATAAATGACAGCCTTCGTGCGCGAGGTACTATAAAAGGGATTGGAAATGAAACTCAGGAAATTGATAATATTCTCACCAAAAAACACGAAATAGTACACAGTTACGGCTGGTATATTCAGAAAGTTATTCGCGAAGCAAAATCAAAAGGCGCGATTCCGATTGTGTGTTCGCCAATTCCGAGAAATGACTGGAAAGATGGAAAAGTGCCCCGCAATGATACTTCATACGGTTTATGGGCGAAACAAATTGCCGAAAAAGAGAAAGTTACGTTTATCAATTTGAATGAGAAAATGGCGCTTGAAATGGAAAAATCAAGCGAAGAAAAAGTAACCGGAACTTATTTTTATAAAAAAGACCATACGCATACTTCTGCAAAAGGTGCTGTTTTGTCTGCTTCTATTATTATTAAGGAATTAAAAAACAGTAAAAATTCATTAAAAAACTACATTTTAAAAAACCCAAAAATTGTTCTGCCAGTTAAAAACAAAGTCTTTTTAATTGGCGATTCTACTATGGCCGATAATGGAAATCCGTATGCTGTGGGCTGGGGCGTTGTGTTTCCTAAATATTGCGACACTACAAGAATTGAGGTTATCAATAAAGCAAAAGGGGGCCGAAGCAGCAGAACGTTTGATTATGAAGGTCTTTGGGATGAAGTCAAAAATCAGTTACAGCCGGGAAATTTTGTTCTGATTCAGTTTGGGCATAATGATGCCGGCGCGGTTGACAAGGAAAAATTCAGAGGTTCTTTGAAAGGAAGTGGCGATGAAACGCAGGAAGTGATTCGTCCTGATGGTTCAAAAGAAATCGTTCATACTTTTGGCTGGTACATGACGAAGTTTATTCGCGAAGCTAAAGCAAAAGGTGCAATTCCGATTGTTTTGAGTTTAACGCCAAGAAACGAATGGCCAAACGATAAAGTAGAGCGCAGAACGGATACTTATATTAAATGGTCTAAAGAAATTGCTGAGAAAGAAAATGTGTTTTATATTGACTTAAGCGAGGCTGTGGCTCAAAAATATGAGGCTTTGGGAAAAGAAAAGGTAAAAGTATTTTTCCCAAAAGATCATACACATACAGGCATTGAAGGCGCTGATTTGAATGCTTTAACCGCAGCGGAATGTATTAAGAAGAATTATGAATTATGAATTGTGAATTGTGAATTGTGAATTGTGAATTATAAAAAAGTTAACCTAAAACCTGGAACTTTAAACCTGAAACAAAAAAGCAAAAAAAAACCTCGTCGAGGGACGAGGTTTAGTTGTATTATTTTTTTGATTCTTCGATAGAAACTTTTCTGAACTCTTTCAAAAGTTTTTCGATTTCTAAAGTAGCTTTACGTGCTCTTGGTCCTGCAGCTTTGATACCTTTTTCAGTTAAAGATTCAGCTTCTGCTTTGAATGTTTCAATTTCGGCGTTGATTTTTACTAATAGATCTTTCATGCTTATAATTATTAAATTAAGGCGCAAAAATAGAAACTTGCCTGAGAGTTACAACATATTTGCTGTTAAAATTATCATTGTTTTTTAAGTCTAAATTTAACTAAAAGTTTACGCTTCAAATTTTTGAAAATTTTCCTTTTACAATAAACTATTAATCAGACATTTACTAACAAAATTAAAATCACAACCATTACTGAAGGCTTTACATTGAGGCATAAAATATTTTTTACTAAACTTTTAAAAGTGTTAAAAAACATAAGATTTTGGCTTAAAATCATGTATACCGAATTGAGAATGTGCGGAAAAATTACTCGATTAACTGCTTATTCACGTAGACATTCTTAAATTCAACACCTTTTATTACGCTTTTATCAATATTCGTTTTTACGGTTTCGATATTTAAATTTTCAAATGTAAAATTGGTTAAACGAACATTGGGATCGTTCTCGACTCCATAAAATGTATCGCATTTTAAATCGATATTTTTCAGCGTTACATTATCTCCGTAAGACAACGGAATATCAGGACGTCCTTTTAAATCAAAAAACTGTTTCCATGCAAAAATCGCCAGACCAGTTTTGGCCTGTCCTTTTATATCTTCTACTCGTATGTATTCGTATCGCTGCGGCGTATCGGGACGCATTTTAAGCCATAACATTCTCGAAGCTCCGTCTATCTTGCAGTTTCTCATAATTACATTTCGGTTATGGATCGATTCACTTCCGTTTGTTAAGGCTGAATGACAGAATCCGAAATTGCAGTCTTCTATAATAATATTCGAGTTAGGGCCGTTGTTTTTATCCTGATCGGCATAAGGGCCTTTTCCTCCTTTTAAGGCAATGGCATCGTCGTTAACGGACATATAACAGCCTTTCACCAAAAAGTTTTTGCAGATATCAATATCTATAGCATCTGTACTTGGTGCTTTAATTTCGATGTGCGGCGAAAAAATATACAAATCAAGCAGTTTTACATTATTGCATTTGTAAAAGTGATTCGTCCAGAAACCGGAATTGATCAGTTTTACATCCTGAAGCTGTACGTTGTTGGAATTCCACACAAAAACTAATCTTGGCCTTGAAACTTCTAGATTGGTGCATTTTGGGTTTTCTTTGCGTCGTTCCCAAAAAGCTTCCCAGTATTTTTTTCCGTTTCCGTTTATTGTCCCTTTTCCTGAAATTGAGAAATTATCAACATTATAGGCATTTACAAGTGCAGGAAAATAATCAAGGTTCTGCCCTTCCATTCTTGATGGCATAATAGGGAAATCGGCAATATTATCTGAACCTTTTAAAACCCCTCCTTCTGATACATACAAAGCTGTTTTGGGTTTAAAGAATAAGGCGCCGCTTAAAAAAACACCTTTAGGAATCACGATTACTCCTCCTCCATTTGCCGAAGCTTTATCGATTACTTTTTGTATGGCAGTGGTCTGGATTTTAGTACTGTCTTTACTTACTCCAAAATCGGTTATGGTGTATTTTTTCCCTAAATCTTTCAGCTGAATTTTAGAATAATCTTTAAACCAATTGGAGATCGGGGTTCCGTCAGGAAATGTGTCATTAGTGTAATTCTGCGAAATTGCCGTTTGAGCAAAGGCAATAACACAGAATATGATTTTTAAGATGGTTTTCATTGGGTTAGTTGTTAGTTTTGTGGTTATTGAACTTTGTCAAAGCTTGAAACTTTGACAAAGTTTTGGATTGCTTTTATCTCATTATTTTACCTCAACTTTTACTTTTGCAGATAATTGTTTGGCAAGAGTTGTTACATAACTGGTAAAATAAGCCGAATCTTTAAAACCTTTGTCTGCGCTTAATTCCCAGCCGGCTATTGGGTAATAACTTATCTGCTGGTTATTTTTAGCAGACGTTTTTATTAAATACGAATCTGTCAGCTGTCCTTTTTTGGGCGCTTCTATATATCCTTTATAAAGATCTTTTGGAAATAGTATGGCTGTTCCTAAAATCCATTGGCGTTCATAGGTTAATTTATCATGCTGAATAAGACATACAAAATCTCCTGAATCGATTACCTGCAGCGGATTTTGGTTGTTAATATTTGAAAGAGCAATTAAAACGGTATCATTGTCTTTTAGACCGTTTACAGAAACGGTATTTTTATAACCGTACATTCCCGGCCATATTGAAGCTGTTTCTTCTGCCTGATATTTATTTCCTGAGGCTTCCCAATTTTCGTATTTATAATTTAAAACTGAATTTTCAGGGCCTTCGCTTACAATTTTAAAAGTCGTTTTCTCAATATTATTTATAGTATCGTTGGCAAGAATTCCTAATCGGTGTAATTTATTGTCGCTCGTTAATAAAGCAAAACCGCCTAATCCTGAAGAACTTCCTACCGGAAAAATATCCCTCCCCCAGTCGAGCATTACGTGATAATTGTCTTCAACTTCTCCTTTGCTGTTTATCCCCACATCTTCTGGTGTAATTCCGGGTGTTTTTTTCCCGAAAACGTCTTTACAGTTTCTTCCGTCGAGATAATGCCTGAAACCTACTTTATCATTTTCCCAAGTCGGCCCGTCGGTTTGGTATTTTTGGTAACCAAGTTTTTTAAGAACCTGATTTGCTAATAAAACTTCTTGTGTATCGGGATGAACCGGCAGATTTTTCCCTTCTCTTTTTCCAAATCTGGCGCTTGTTCTTATTGTAAATTTTGGATCAGTATCTGACCAGCTCAAAACGGCTTTCTTTTCTTCTTTTGGAGCAAAATCAGTTACCAGAAACAATTCGTCCCATTTTCCGTCGCCGTCTAAATCATTTACCTGTGCCGGAATTGTATCGTTTTTATAAATTAAAATTGGATATTTTCCTGAATCATTTTGTGAAAAAAGCTGTTTTCTTTTTATAGCAATTGCTTTTTGAGGCAGTTCTAAGCTGGAAGTGTTTTTTAAGACAATTGTATTGCCCGTTTTTTTCTGCGCATTAGCGTTTGCAAAAACTAACATTGAAAATGCAATTGGGACGTAAAGTTTGATTGTACCTATCATTATTTTATTACTTTTTTATTGAAAAACAATTTAATCATTTAATCTAAATGAAAAACCTCTTTTAGGGAGTTTGTTTTGGGTGAATTATCTGGATTTGTTTCCATTATATCTGACATGTGATTCCACCATTTTCGCATAAGCGGATGACTGGAAAGCTGTGAACGGTCAAAACCTGTGCTTAATTTTTGAACACCAAATAGAATTCCGGTTTCTTCATCCAGAAAAATAGAATAATCACATATACCGCTTTCTGACAGCAATGCTGTGAGTTCAGGCCAGATTTGATCGTGTCTGATTTTATATTCGGTTTCAAAACCTGATTTTACTTTCATCGTAAAAGCATTTCTAATTGTGTCTTCCATTTTTTCACTTTTAAATTATCTTAAAAATAAAGGCCGAAGCAGTTTCGTATTTTCCGCCTTGTGAAGCGGTAAACATATAGGTCGCTTTTCCGTTTTGAAACAGTAACTGCGGGCGTTCTGCACGTCCGTAGCGGTTTAAATGTTTTGGCGCATCGGGCTGTTTGATATATTTATCTAAAGGCTGATAGGAAATCTGCGGGTCATTCCAGTGAATTCCGTCATCAGAATCCATATAAAGTCCGTAATCCATTCCAAAAACTCCCATATCTCTTGCCAGCATTTTAAATTTCTTGTTTTCGTACCATACAAAAGCATCTTCGCATTGTTTATTATCTCCGAGTTTTGAAAAATCAATTACAGGATTTTCCGGCGATTTTATATAAGGTCCTTTTAGTGATTTAGAAACTGCGAGTCCGTATTTTCGGTTTCCTTTTACGGGATATTTTGGATGCACATAATTTTCTGTATCCAATGATTTATAATAAAGCCAGTATTCTCCGTTTGGATGTTTTAAAAAAGAAGGATTTGTGGTCAGCAGATCGTCCCACGAACCAGTTTTTCCCGGAAGCAGCAATGGTTGATCTGGTCGTTCCCACGGGCCGTAAAGTGAATCTGAAACGGCTAAGCCGATGCGTTTGGTATCCATTTTTCCATTGGAATTTCCCATGAAAAAAAGCGCATATTTTCCGTCTACAAAATGAATACTGGGATTATGACAGGTTGTGGCATCCCAAAAACCTTCGCCTCTTGGAGCTAAAATAGTGCTGACATATTCATAAGGACCTTCTGGTTTGCTGGCAACTGCATGGGCAATTTCTGAACCGTTTATCCAGCCGCTCATGCTTTTTGATTTTTTCCATCGTGAGAAAAAAACATGAATTTTTCCGTCCGGACCTTCAATGGGGCTGCTGCACCAAACGTAATACTCTTCAAATTCTAAAGCGCGCCCAACTGGACGGAGTTTTTTCTCGAAATCTGAAAGTCTGGGATCGTCTAAAAAATTAAGGGCTTTCGCCGAAAATGGAAGACATAATCCCATAACAGCCAAAGAATTTCCTATTATAAATTGTCTTCTATTCATTTGCTCTTTGATTTTAAATTTAAACACATAGAAACATAGATTTTTTAATTCTATAAAGAGCTTTAAAAAAACTAGTTTTTACCCATAGTAGCTATGTTCGTTTATGCAAGTGAAACGCCTTTTTTAAAGTTCCTCAAACTATGTTTCTATGTGTTTAATTTTATCGCTTTTACTTCTTTTCAACTATTACCCAGTCATCTGTTCTAAAAGGAGAAGCCGGTAAATTATCATTGTTGAATAAATTGGGTTCCGGAACGGCTTTCCAGGCAAAACGAACGGCTATTGGATTTTTGACTTTTGAAGAAGAAACCACTACAGTTTTTCCATCAATTTTAGCATCTGCGGGATAAAAAACCTGATCTTCTCCGGCAATTTCAAATTCTTTTAAAACATCATCTGTTTTCTTTAATCCGGAATCAGCGTAATCAAAAAACAATTGTACTTTTTGTTTCTTTACTTTCATGTGATTGAAAATCGGTCCAGAATAAACCAGTTTGTTTTCGCCATAAGTTTTTGCTCTTGCAATTAAGGCGAGTCTGTAACCTACTGTCTGTTTATCGATTGGGTGAATGTTCTGCGCGTCGCCAACATCGGTTGTTACAACCATACCGCTGTTTGGAATTGTTTTTAATGACATTAACTGTGCTTCGCGTATTTCGGCATTTTGTCCTTTGTGCGGTGTAATTTGTACATAATAAAACGGGAAATCGCCTTGCTTCCACTCGTCTCTCCAGCTTTTTACCATTGCCGGAAACAAACTTCTGTACAAATAGGCTTTTCCGGAGTTGCTTTCGCCCTGATACCAAATTGCTCCTTTTATGGTGTAATTTACAATTGGGTGCAGCATGGCATTATACAAAACATACGAAGTTTTGTTGGGTTCTTTTTTAGGCTTTTTCAACTGTCCTTTTGGAGCGTTTGCAGCACTTGCAATTCTTTCATTGGTTAAAGCCAGATAGTAGGCTTCGAGTTTTTCCTGATGTATTTTTTCGTTTTTGGCATCTTCCTGAAGAATAGGCAGAAACGCGGTTTCTTCTTCTAAAATATTCTGAGCTGTCCATGCTTCGGCTTTTGTTCCTCCCCAAGAAGTCGAAATTAACCCAATTGGCACATTTAGTTTTTGATATAAATCTCTTCCGAAAAAATAGGCAACAGCCGAAAATGTTTTGATGTTTTCCGGCGAACATATTTTCCAGTTTCCTGTAACATCTTCAAGCGGTTTTTGCGAAGCATTAAGTGCCACTGTAAATAATCTAATATTAGGGAATGAAGCGTTTTTTACTTCTTCTTCATAATTTTTAACTCCGGTTTTCCAGGTTCCTTCTTCTCTTCCAACTGGGAAAAACATATTTGATTGTCCGGAACAAAGCCAGACTTCACCTATCAGAATATTTTTTAGTACAATTTTATTAGCAGCATTAATTGCGATATCAAAGGCTTTGTCGCTTCCGTTTGGGGTAGAAACGGCAGTTTTCCAGTTTCCTTCTGCATCGGATGTTACCTCAACAGGATTATTTGCCCATCCTAAATTCAGCGTGATTTTTTCGTTTGGAGAAGCCCATCCCCATAAATTAACTTTGGCATTCTGCTGTAAAACCATATTATCGCCAACTAAAGCCGGCAGTTTTACTTGTGCTGTTACAGAGAATTTTACACTTAAAACTAAAAAAAGAAACAGTAATTTTTTTGAGTTAATCATTGGTATTGATTTTTAAGTACATTTTAAATTTAAAATAGTTACACCAGTTATGCATCCTGTGCTTTCCTGTTTTGTGTAATACAAAAATGAAAAAAAAGCTGTCAGAAAAGACAGCTTCTTTCAAAAAAGAAAACAAAAAATAAAAGTGGGGCAAAATTTATTAATCGTAACCAAGATTTTGATCGTAAAGTCCAGGAACCGCTAAGATTTCTGATAACGGAATTGGATATAACAATGAATTATTATCAATAGTTCTGATTTTGTTTTCGGTATCTTCGGCCGCTTTCCAGGCGTTCATAATGGTTACTGCTTTTCCAGATCTTATTAAATCAAACCATCTTGTTCCTTCTGCAAAGAATTCTTTTCTTCTTTCATCAAATAATTGGTCAAGTGTAATATTTGAAGCGTTTGCAGTAAGTCCGGCTCTGGTTCTTACTTTGTTTACAATATCGTCAACTTCAGCCTGAGAACCTCCTCCGCCATGCAGCGTACATTCGGCCATAAGCATTAATACATCTGTGTAACGAGTAATCATAAAATCAACTCCCCAGTCTTCACGACCGTTTCCATATCTTGCTGCATCGATATATTTTTTGAAAACCGGAAGTGTATAACTGCCTTTGTAAGTTCCTGAAGCTACGGTATAACTTGTCGCGATTCCGAAAATTTTTCTTTTATCTGCTGCGGTAAACATATTCATGAATCCGTTTGAAATTGGTCTTGCTTCTAAAGCTCCTTGTGCCGATAAATTCAAAGAAGCAAAATAAGGTTCATAGCCTAATTCTACCATAAAATTACCTCCTACCGGAGTTGAAATATTTTGTGTGTACGGAATTACCAATACATTTTCTTTATTCGCATTTCCTTCGGTTTTAAAAATCGGATCGTAATCTGTTCCAAAGGCATATAAACCGCTTAACTTAATATCGTTTAATTCTTTGTAGGCTTTGTCCCATTCGTTTAAGCCCAGCATTGCTCCGTCAATTCCGTAAGTCGGGCTTGAACGTGTCATGTAAACCAAACCTAAAATAGCTTTTGCACCATATTTAGTAACTCGTCCAAAATTGGCAGTATCATAAGACGGAGCAAGATCCGGAATAGCCAGTTCTAAATCTGAGATGATTAGTTTATAAATATCGGCAACAGCACTTCTTGGTATTTTTGATGCTTCCTGAGCCGTTACTGTTTTGTCTATTAAAGGCACTCGGCCAAACCATCTTACTAAATCAAAATAACAAAATGCTCTAAGAAAACGGGCTTCTGCTGCCATTGCGGTTTTATCTGCCGGATTTGTAAAAATGGCATCACCTTTTTCGGCTATTTTTTCTAATAACTGATTGGCTTTGTAAATAGCATTGTAATTCGTTAAATACGCTTCTTTCACGTAGGTGTTAGAACTAATAGAAGTATAAAAACTGTTAATTCCTTCCCAGTCTCTTGAAGCTTGTGTTGTGGCCATCAAATTATCTGATCTGGTTTCGCTTAAATTCATTAATCGGTTTGCATAACCGTATACACTTGTTCCGTGAAAAGCTATTGAATAGGTTGCATTTCTGGCCTGAACAAAATCGCCGGGAGTTGCATAAAAATTCTCAATTGTTCCCTGAGACAAAGGCAGCTGTGTCAGCTCGTCTGTACAAGATGACTGTGCAAATAATAGTAAAGCACCTGCCGCTATGAAGATATATTTTTTCATTTTCTTTTAATTAAAATTAATGTTAAGCCCGATCACTAAAGATTTTGCCAAAGGCGCTCCTCCGTAATCTACCGGCACCGAAAAATCGCTGTTTGAACTTGCTGAAGTATTTACGGCTTCTGGGTTGAAACCTACTTTGTATTTGTTCCAGTAGAACCAGTTTTCGCCCGTTACATATAATCTTGCGTTATCAATTCTTGAAATTCCTTTAAGAGCCTGTCTTAAATTATATCCAATTGAAATGCTTCTAACACTTACATAATCAGATTTGTACAACCAGTCTGAGTTTGCCTGATAACCAAAAGAGGTTCGCCAGTTTCCTCTCACTGCCGGATCAACATTTAGAGAATTTTCTACAGATCCCATTCCGGTACGGTCAATTGCACGACCAGTTAATCCGTAAACTGTTCCTCCGTTTTGTCCTTGTACCAAAACACTCAAATCAAAATCTTTGTATTTAAAATTGTTGGTAATTCCCCAAGTATATTTTGGTGTTGGGTTTCCTAAATCAACACGGTCTTCTGAATTGATTTTTTTATCACCGTTCTGATCTACATATCTAGGATCTCCAAGAACCAGTTTATTTCCTCCAATCGTTGTGCCTCCTGCATCAATATCTGCCTGAGTGATTACGCCATTCTGCTGTAAACCAAAGATGGTATACATTGGTTTTCCAACTTCCAGTTTCACAAACGGAACACCTCCGTCATAAGCATTGCTTATTTCAATTTTTGACTGATCAGGACCTAATGCCAAAACTTTGTTTTCGTTATGGCTGATATTGGCAGAAGTTCTCCATTCAAAACTTGGCGTTTTCACGTTTAGTGAGTTTAACTCAAATTCCCATCCCTGATTTTGCACCTCTCCAATGTTGGTTAAATACGTTTGAAAACCAGAATCTCCCGGAACCGGAACTCTTAAAAGCAGTTCGCTGTTGTTTTTTCTATATAGCTCGAAAGTTCCTGTAAGTCTGTTTTTGATGATTCCGAAATCAAGACCAAAGTCAATACTTTTTGATTCTTCCCAGTGCAATGAAGGGTTTGGTATAGAAGCGGCTCCCTGACCAATGGCTACTGCACCGCCAATTGAGTAATTGTAAGTTCCAAGAGTAGCATACTGCGCATAACTACCAATATTGTTACTTCCGTTTATACCAGTGCTTGCTCTTAATTTAAGTTCAGTTAACCAGTCAACATTTTGTAAAAATGCTTCTTGTTTTACTCTCCATCCTAAAGAAAGAGAAGAAAAAGTTCCCCATCTTCTGTCTGTTCCAAATTTAGAAGAACCATCACGTCTTATACTCGCTGCCAAAATATATTTTTCTTTGAAATTGTACTGGATACGAGAAAAATAAGATAATAACGTATTTTTTTCTGCAGTTGTAGAACCAATAGATCCGGCAGGCAGAGTTTCGATACTTGAACTGTTGTAAAGCGCTCCCGAAGACATAGTCGATTTTGTAATTTCATACGCATTAAAAGACTCTCCTAAAAGCAGGTTAAAGCTATGATTTCCAAAAGTTTTATCATAAGTCAGTGTATTTTCATTTACGATATTCTGTCTTCTGTAAGTATTATAAGCTCCTCTAATACTTGCAATTACATCGTTTGGCGTATAACTTTCGTTTACGTTGTCTGAATTATCAAAGTTGATGGTGCTTTTCAGCGTAAAACTTTTAGCAAACTGATAGCTGGCATATCCAGAAATCAGATTTCTGTACATAGAGTTTCTTCCTGTTCTTGCCAGAGCATTCAGCATGTTGGTTGTACTCGAACCCCAGGCATAACGTGTTGTATATTTTTCTCCAGCTGCATTTGCTGCACTTTCAAAAACCGGAGTTGCTGTTAGTGCTTTAAAGAGTGTATTGTCTTTTCCTTCAACACCCGGATCGTTTTTAATCGAATACGAAGGTGCCAGATTGATTCCCATTTTAAAGTTTTCAGAAAGCTTAATATCTATATTGGCTCTTGCCGAGAAAAGAGAATAATCTGTTCCCACAATATATCCCGTATTTTTTTGATAGTTGGCAGAAACATAATAATTTACTGCATCTGTAGCTCCCGAAGCCGTTAATTGATAATTGCTGAATTCTCCTGTACGGAATACTTTATCCTGCCAGTCGATGTAATCTAATCCAGGATGTCCGGGCATATCCCATCTGTCATCATGCAGATAGGTGTAATATCTCGAATTGGCTGTAGTAAGCGGAGCTGTTGGGTTTACAGCGTTATAAGCTGCAATTCTTTCTGCCGTAGTCTGGCTGGCAGATGCTCCGGCAATTCCAGATCCAACCCATTGTGAATCGATCATCGTTTTAGCACGGCTGATCCATCCTTCAGCCGTAAGCATATCCACTCGGTTAACTTCTTTGTTAACACCTCCGTAGGTATTAAAAGTAAATTTCGGTTTTCCTTTTTTCCCTTTTTTGGTTGTAATAATTACTACTCCATTTGAAGCTCTCGAACCGTAAATAGCAGCTGCCGAAGCATCTTTTAAAACTTCAATCGAAGCCACATCATTTGGGTTCATATTGTCAAGCGGACTTCCGTTTGAAAATCCTCCGTTGCTGTTTGATCCTTCGGTATAAATTGGAAATCCGTCAATTACGTACAAAGGCTCGTTTCCTGCTGTAATAGAACCTGCTCCCCTGATTTCGATACTAAAAGGCTGTCCCGGTAAACCTGTAGTCTGCTTTACACGAACTCCGGCTACCTGACCAATTAATCCCTGATCGATTCTCGAAATCGGACGTTCTGTGAAAGATTCGGTCTTAATTCCTGAAATTGCTCCAGAGGTAAGTTTTTTCTTTTGAGTACCGTAACCAATTACTACAACTTCACTCAGGTTGGCACTTTCGGCTTCCATTGAAATATTGTAACTCGGTGCAGCGCCAATTTTTATTTCCTGCTTTACAAATCCCACAAACGAAAAAACTAATGTTTCTCCCGGAGCGGCCGAAATCGAATATTTTCCGTCAAAATCTGTACTGGTCGACCTGTTGGTTCCCTTGACAATTACGTTAACCCCAGGTATTGATAATTTGGCTGGATCGGTAACGGTTCCTGTCACCGTTTTTTCTTGCGCATAGCCTGATGAGTACGCTAGTACAAACAGGGCCATAATCAGCAAAAGATTAAGCTTGTTTTTCATAAAAGTTCAATTTGGTTAGTTAATTAGTTCAAACCAAATTTATTTAGAAGCACTTTTCGCAGTATCCTGTAGTATCCTGTTAGATTTCAATATCTTATAAAATTATTTAAGTTTACTTTAACAGAAAACACGCACAACTGCTTGATTTACAACCGCTAATTCATTGCGAATTTGAAAAATATATTTTTAAAAATTTTAGTAAATTATTTTTTTATATTTCATATTTATTTACATAAAAAAATATCAAATACTAATTTATATATAGAATTATCTGATGATTTTATTTTTTGAAATATTTAAAAAAAACAGGACGCTACAGGATAGCTTTTTGATACACTGATAATACTTTTACTTTATTGAGACAAAATTTCTATAACCGTATTCAATACAAAAAAATAAGAAAAGATTTATTTTTTAACCAGTCAAAAATCAAAAATTATATAATGAAACTATCCTTAAAAACCTGCTTTTATACAATGCTGCTTTTTAGTTTTTTTCATGCCTTTTCGCAGGAAAAATTAGTTTCGCCCTGGCCGGAATCCAGTAATATAAATCAGCCGTGGGCACGCTGGTGGTGGATGGGAAGTGCGGTGGATAAACCTAACTTAAAAAGAAGTTTGATTGATTTTCATAAAGCCGGAATAGGCGGTGTCGAAATTACGCCAATCTATGGCGTTAAAGGAGAAGAAAATAATTTTATTGATTATTTATCTCCAAAGTGGATGGAAATGCTTGATTATACAATTCACGTTTCGGACAGCTTAAAAATGCAGGTTGATATGGTTTTAGGAACCGGATGGCCATACGGAGGATCGCATGTAACCCTGCCTCATGCCGCAACCAAACTAATTGTAGAAAAATATACCGTAAAGAAAAACGAAACTTTTGATCGAAATATCACTCTAGACAGCAGTAAAGAAAAAACACCGGCATCTCTTTTATATGTTGTAGCATACGGAAGCGACGGTTCGTTTGTTAACCTGACCAATGAGCTTCAAAACAAAAAGGTTAATGTAAAAGACAAAGGACTCGAAGGCTCAAACATTAAACTTCCTAATAAACTTGAACCAAATAAATTAAACTGGAAAGCAAAAAAAGCAGATTATACAATTTATGCTGTTTTTAGCGGTAAAACGGGACAACAGGTAAAAAGAGCTGCTCCGGGAGGAAAAGGATATACATTAGATCATTATTCTGAAGAAGCTTTAAAAGCTTATGTCGTTCCTTTTAATGAGGCTTTGAAAGGCAGAGAAGGAAAAATAAGAGCCGTTTTTAATGACAGTTTTGAAGTCTACGGAACTGATTTTACACCAAATTTTTTTGAAGAATTTCAAAAATTACGCGGTTACGATTTAAAAAAGCAGCTTCCTGTCCTTCTGAATGAAACTGATAATGAAATTGGAAACCGAATAAGAAGTGATTATCGCCAGACTATTTCTGATTTGTTATTGAATAAATTTGATAAATCCTGGACGAACTGGGCGCATTCTAAAAACTTTAAAACCAAACTGCAGGCGCATGGATCTCCTGGAAATTTAATCGATTTGTATGCTTCTGCCGATATTCCGGAATGCGAAACTTTTGGTTCAATGCCTTTTGATATTCCGGGTTTCAGACGTGATAAAGAAGACATCCGTGAAGGAGATGCTGATCCTGTAATGTTGAAATTCTCATCTTCAGCAGCGCATATTTCAGGAAAAAATCTGGTTTCATCCGAGACTTTTACATGGCTTCGAGAACATTTCAAAGCTGCTTTGTCTCAGTGTAAACCCGAAGCCGAAGATTTAATGCTCAATGGTGTTAATCATATTTTTCTGCATGGATCTACTTATTCGCCAGACCGTGCTGTATGGCCTGGATGGCAGTTTTATGCTTCTGTAAATTTCAATTCTAATAATACCATTTGGGAAGATGCGCCGGCTTTGTTCTCGTATATTTCAAACTGTCAGTCGCTGTTACAACAGGGAAAACCAGACAACGAAATGCTGCTTTACTGGCCTATTTTTGATGCTTGGGATAAATATGAAAAAGGCACTTTGTTTTATCAGTTCAAAATACATTCTTTATCTGAATGGCTTTATGGAACTTCTTTTTACGATACCACAAAAAGTCTCATGAAAAAAGGCTACAATGTTGATTTTATATCTGATAATTTCATTGCCGAAGCCAAAGTTGTCAATGGAAATATTATAATGCCTGGAGGAAATTTTAAATCATTGGTAATTCCGTCCTGCAAAAAAATGCCTGTTGAAACCCTGCAGAAACTTATCGAATTAAAAAAAGCAGGAGCCTCTATCCTATTTGAAGGACTTCCAGAATCAGTTCCGGGATTTAAAGATTATAAAAAGCAAGAACAGAACTTAAAAAATCTTTTAGCTGAAAATAAAATACAAGCCGTTTCTAATATTTTTAAAAGTTTAGAAGATGCCAAAATTCAGCCTGAAAGCTTGGTAAATACCGGTTTAAAATTCATCAGAAGAGATATTGACGGCGAAAAAATCTATTATCTAGTCAATCATACTGCTAAAACAATAAACGATTTTATTCCGCTTCAAGTTGAAAACAAAGAAGTTATTATTCTTGATCCGCTAACACGTGAATTTGGAAATGCCATTGTCAATAAAAAAGATAAAATCACTTATGTAAAAATCAAAATTGAACCGGGACAATCTTATTTTTTAAAGACTGAAAATACAGCTTCACAAAAAAAATGGAACTATTTTGAAAGCGCTTCTAAACCCATAGCACTAAAAGGAAACTGGAAATTATCGTTTGTCAAAGGCGGTCCAAAATTACCTGATGACGCTGTAGTTTCCAATTTAGAATCATGGACAAAATTAAGTCCGGATGCTGAAGCTTTTTCGGGATCAGCAGTTTATACGCTTCAATTTGAGAATCCAAATCCTAAAATAGAAAATTGGAGTCTTAATCTTGGCGATGTACGCGAAAGTGCTAAAGTCTGGCTGAATGATGAATTTATTGGTACTGCATGGTCAGTTCCGTATAAACTGAACATTCAAAAATTGAAACCCGGAAAAAATGTTTTAAAAATTCAGGTAACCAATCTTCCCGCAAACAGAATACGCGATATGGAATTAAAAGGTCAGGAATGGAAAATTTTTTACGAAATAAATATGGTCGACAAAGATTATAAAAAGTTTGACGCCGCAAAATGGAATCCAATGCCGTCCGGACTTTTGAGTCCTGTAACCCTGACCGCTCTAAAACAAGAAAACTAACTGCCAAATAACCACAAATGAAAAAATTAATTTCACTTTTAGCCGTCTCCATTTTTTATACTTCGAGTCTTTCTGCACAAGAACCCTTTGATAAAAAATTAGTTTTAAAGCAAATGATGCTTGCCAATGATTATTTTATGCAGAAATGGCCCGACACAGGAAAAACAATTATTACCAATAAAGAACGTCCCAGTAATATCTGGACGCGCGGGGTTTATTACGAAGGATTAATGGCACTGCATGAAATTTTCCCAAAAGAAGCATATTATGATTATGCTTATGCCTGGGCTGAATTCCACAAATGGGGATTTAACGGCGGCAACGTTACCCGAAATGCTGATAATTACTGTGCATCTCAGACCTATATTGATTTGTACAATTTAGAACCTGATCCTAAAAAACTTAAAAATACAAAGGCAAATATAAACATGCTTCTCAATACACCTCAATTAAATGACTGGTCATGGATTGATGCCATACAAATGGGAATGCCTGTTTTTGCTAAAATGGGAGTGTTAGAGAAAGACAATAGTTATTTCGAAAAAATGTACGACATGTATATGTTTTCACGAAACAAACACGGCGATAATGGCTTATACAATCCTAAAGAAGGCTTATGGTGGCGTGATGCGGATTTTGATCCGCCGTATAAAGAACCTAACGGCAAAAACTGTTATTGGAGCCGTGGTAACGGATGGGTTATTGCTGCTCTGGCAAAAGTTTTAACTATTATTCCTGAAAATGCACCTCATAGAGAGCAGTATGTAAAAGATTTAAAAGCTATGGCCGCAGCACTGGTTCCCATTCAAAGAGCTGATGGTTTTTGGAATGTAAGCTTACACGATCCATCAAATTTTGGGGAAAAAGAAACATCAGGAACTGCTTTATTTATTTATGGAATGGCATACGGAATAAACAGCGGGATTTTGAAAAAAGAAACCTATTTACCTGTTATTCAAAAAGCATGGAATGCTATTACAACCGAAAGTCTGCACACAAACGGTTTTTTAGGTTACCTGCAGTCAACTGGCAAAGAACCAAAAGACGGACAGCCGTTGTCTTACGACAAAATTCCTGATTTTGAAGATTATGGTTTAGGCTGTTTTTTACTGGCCGGATCCGAAATTTATAAGTTAAAATAACAGCAAAAAAGGCGGCCATATAATATGAACCGCCTTTTTCTATAAAAACACTAATAACAAAATATCCTACATCATAAAAACAAAGCTTTTTGAAGAGTATCAAACTGCACTTGATCTGCATAAGGCTTTAAAAACTTTATACCTGATATTTTTGGAACAAATTCAGATTTACTTTTAAAATACAAGGCTAAATCTTTAAAAATTTCTGTTCTGTTTTTTGAACCATCTATTAAAACCAAATTTTTTATTTCTTTAAAAAAAGACAAACTGCTAAATAATTGTTTATCAAATAAACAAAGCATAACATTTGTTCCTTTTTTTTCTAATCTCAAAAAATCGAGTAACTCAGCTTTATCATATACTACAAATATTGAACGATCAAAATCACTTGAATCGCTGCCGTTTTCTAACAAAAATGAATCTTCAGAAAATTCAAAATCGCTTCTAAACTTTCTTTTAAACATCTTTAAAAACACTCCTTTATTATCCTGGGCATAACACGAAATACTAGCACATATAATGATTAAGAAAAATAATTTTGATCTCATAATAATATATATTAGTGATTAGTACTATTTTCAATTCTCCTAAAAAACAACAGGACTGCATAATGCAGTCCTGTTGGTGTATATAAATTATTTTTTGTCCTGTTTTTGAGCTGTTATTATCTTTAAAATAGCAATACTATTTTTTAAAGAAACTTTATATGTATTGATGCACTCTTTTATGCAATAAGAAAAACACACAAAGCAATAAGGCACACCAAATTTGTGTACATTACCAGCAGCAATAGTTTCTGCTTCTCTTTGCTCTTGCATTGAAAAGACAGTGAAAAAAAAGGGCGATATTAATAGTGAACTCTGTGCATTCATGGTTTTCTACTATTAAAACAAATAATGATACTATTTTGCCATCATTTGCATTAAGCAGATTTTGATAAGATATCGCATACAGCTCTTTGTCTATTTTATAAAAGCAGGCAAAACGAAATCAAATGCACTTAAAATGATAACAGAAGATTTTCTGCGTAATAAATAAAAGAATAATTTAAATTATGGCTTGTAAAATTCACTTCGATTCGGGGTTAATCTGAAGCGCCAACATAAAATAAGGTAAGAAATAATAAAAAAAGATACTAAACTCTTAAAAATATGTAGAGAACAAATTTTAAAAAACAGAAGATATTTTGAAGAGCGATTAATTCTAATTCAAATTTTAATCGAGTGCAATGTACAACTTACTATAATACAATGATTTAAAAAAATGTTGCAAGTTATAACTTGCAACATAAAAAGACAGTCAAAATTTCTTTGGATTTAATGATGGGATACAATTTAAAAACAAAAAGAGAGAACATAAGTTCTCTCTTTTTTAAAAGACGCGAATTATTAAGGCTAATAAAACTGAAATATTTTAGAGTTTCCAAAAATAAACTATGCCAGCTTTTATTATACAGGACAAATTTAGGGGATCTATTTTCAGATTTAAACCCCTATACGTTTTTTAAATATCACTTTAGGGTATATATTATAAATCATAATTATTTATTTGAGAGAATACGTAAAACATTTCCGTGCCAATTTCATGACTACTCTTCTTGTAAATTTCTTTTTGGTGCGGAGTAATGTCTGATTTTTTCGGATCATCAAAAGTAATCGGAATTCGTTTTTCGGCTCCTGCAATAAAAGGACAGTCTCCATCAGCCTTAGAACAAGTCATAATGGCTGCAAAATCATCCTGAGGATTAAAATCAGCATCGTACAATTTTGAAAAACCAATAAGAGGATGCCTGTTTGAAGCATATTTTATAGAATAAACAGGATTTACACCTTTTGACAGTACTGTAATTTTAAAACCTGATGCTCTTAAAGTTTCAGCGATCATTGGATACATTGCTGTTTCCTCTGTTCCGCCAGAGTAACAATAAACCGGTTTTATTTGATAATACGCTGCTCCTGCCTGTGCCCATATCTGCGATAAATGGCTTCTTCTGGAATTATGTGTACAAATAAAGTTAAGGTTGACTTGTTCCTGGTTGTTTACTTTATTTTGAATATACTCTATTAAAGGCTGCAATATAGCTTTACGATCGTTTGAAATTTCATTAAAATCAAACGACTGAACTGTTCTTTCTATTTCGGAAAATAACATACTCTTAAAAAAGTTACGTTTAATTAAATTAACAGCATCCTCCGCCCGGCGCACATGAATTTGAATTATCTGTATGAAGCTGTGTCAATTTTATTTTGGGTTTCTCAGAAGGAATACCGCATTGATCCTGAGCTAGACAAGCCGTTTGCTTGTTTAATAAAATGAAATTTTTACCGTTAAAGTCTAAATCGTATTTACCAATAGTAGTATCCTGATATTCTACTTCTATTTCATGATCTTCAATACCTAAAACATTTTGAGAAAGTTCAATAATATGAATCAGTTTCTGCGGTTTCAGCCTATGTTCATAATCGTTGGCATTCCAAAGTTGAAAATTTACTACTGTTTCCTTTCTTACAGTACCTCCGCAGTCAATAAAGTTTTTGGTAATTAAACCTACTTCGGTTACATGAAAATATTCCGGAACAAAATTTCCGTTTGGCAGTTCAAAATTTACCGTTTCTACTGTTTTTAATATCTCTTTAATTTCTGATAGTTTCATAACACTTTATTTTAGTTAACAACATTCGTTTCTTTTTTTGGCCAGATGAGCCGAAATATGCTCAAAAAAGCTTTTTATTTTTTCTAAACCCGGTTCGTTAATACAATAGCAGATAGAATTTCCTTCAATGCTGCCTTTAATAAGTCCGGCATTTTTTAATTCTTTAAGATGCTGCGATACAGTAGGCTGTGAAAGAGGAAGCTCATTTACAATATCGCCGCAAATGCAGGCATCTACTTTTAATAAATATTCAATTATAGCAATACGGGCTGGATGCCCTAAAGCTTTGGCCAAAACTGCCAGTTCGTTTTGACTTTCTGTAAAGTGATCTGTTTTTGTCGCTCCCATTGTAATATTTTTATATTGCAATATTTTTATATTACAATATTACGATATAAATTAAAAAAATGAATAAATTATTCTATTTTTTTTTAATAAGCTGATTTCGAAATTGCTTTGTAAACAAAAAAAGAGAAAGCTAAAAAGCTTTCTCTTTACAAGGATATATAAAAATGTAAAAAATCTCAGCCAAGAATTTCACAACCAGCCCGATGTTTACAGCTGCAAATTTCAAAATACTGCATTTTTTCAACTGCCTCAAAACGGTATTTTAATTACAATTTAAGACATAATTAAAATTCATGGTGCAGAATATTTGTTTTTAAATTTATGGGAGACCAACAGCATTGGAAGATATAGCGTTATAATGTCTTTTTTCGTTCTTCTTTATACACTTCCCAATTAAACTGCTCCAAAAAAACTAATGCTGCCTCTACTCCTGCTAAGAATAATTTTCTTTTTTCATTTTTAGTAAGCGCAAAATTCAGCCAGCTTATTTTTGTATCATACGTGTTTATTTCGGCAATGCTGAATTTTTTATAAAATGGATTAATTGCCAAAAATGAAGAATCTTCGTTATTTCGCAGTGTATTTAGAATACTGAAAGCGTAACTTGAAAAGGTAAGGCGCAGCTTTTTATTTTCAACAGGCTTCTCATCCTGTATGCGCGCTCCAAAAATGGGCACCCTGGCCTCTGTTATATGGCTGTTATGAAATAAATTAATAGGAAAATTTGAAAGTGAGCCTCCATCAATAAAAATACTTTCGGTTGAGAGATTGGTAAAACCTTTTGTTTTCATCCAGTCATTGGTATTATTTACGGGAATTTTTTTTGGCTCAAAAAACACAGGTATTGCCATAGAAGCTCTTACAAATACAGCGGGGCTGCCCTCATGATCAAACTTATATAGATTTTCGTCTTTAGGCAGTACAATTTTGCATTGATTGGCAATATCTGTTGTCACAAAAGAATAGTCAAAACAAATTTTATCAATGCTTTCTTTCTGATGTATTTTCTCTTTATTGGTTAGCGCATTGTAATCCTGAGAGTCTTCTTCCCTGATAAGGTAGAGATTAGGCGGGTTTTGATTAAAATTTGAATTATTAAATTCAAAAGCCTTATTATCAACTGTCTTCTCAAGCACCTCATCATAAATGTCCGAATACCATTTTTTATCTGATACCGCATTTTTAAGACTAGAAAAGTTATCGAGTGACTCCACTCTGCCCCCTTTTGTACTCATGAAAATTTTATCATTTAGGATAAAATAGCCTTCGGATTTAGATTTTAAATCATTTAGATTTTTGATTCCGACATTTTCTAATTCCTTCTTTAAAAATTCCTCAAAACTTTTACCGGGATTAATGCCATAATTGTATTTGTGGAATCTGTATAGCAGCATTCCTACTCTTACCGTGATAAACACAAAAACCGCTAAAAAAATGAAATATGCAATTTTTAGGGAAAATCCCATCGCCATAAAAATTGGCAGAATAATTAATACAAACAACGCAATAATGCCATAAAAGCGAACTAAATTTTTCAAAAAATTAGAACCGCTGGTAAAAGAAAAAATTATTTTTTTGACAATTCCCAATTTAGCATCAACAAAACTTTTGAGAGAAAACCGCTTATCATCCATCATCATATCATACAACTCCGCTGATTTAGGTTCATCTTTACTGCCCATTGCAGCAAGAAATAAGGTATTAATGGCTCCTGCGCTGGTTCCTGCAATTCTAAGAAACCGTATGCCGACATATTCTAATACAAAAGCGTAGCCCACTAATGAAATACCGAGTGTTCCGCCTCCTTCCTGTACAAAATTGATCCATTGCAGAATACGTCCATTTTCGTCTTTTGAAATTACATCCGAAAATCTTTTATCTGACAGTTTATCCAGCCGTTCAGAAACTGATAACAGATTCGTTCCCAGTCTTTCAGCTCCGATATCTTTTTTAATTACTTCTAGATCTGTTTTCATAGTTTAGGTTAATTTTTGTATTTGAATTTCTGTTTTTTTCACCAGATTGGTCTTTCTGGAGATTATTTCTTTCTAACCAACATTTACCAGCCTCTAATTATCACTGATTTACAATTACTTACAATTCAAATGTATTATTTTCTGCTAAATACAACACAACGTATTTATACCTAATTTTCTATTAAAAAATTGGCTGAACGAGCCAAAATGTATCTAATAAAAAAAGCTGTTCCATAAATTATGAAACAGCCTTTTCTATTTTGCAAGATACCCCTATAGTTTAGTTTTTAATATAAATAGTTTAATGCTGTAATATCATTAGCATTGAAAGCGCCGGTTTCGTTTGAACCGAAACATGCTCTCATGTAAGAAGTGGCATCATATCCAGAAGGTGTTCCCGGAATAAGAATTGCTCCTACACCAGCAGTTCCTTCATTTGAATTCTGCCCGCAGCTTTGACGGCTGAACCAGTCTGTATGACGCAGACCTATACAATGTCCTATTTCATGTGCCGCAACGTGTGCGTTTACATTTGTTGAATAAGAATCTAATCCTGAATATAAGGTAACTGAATTATATGGATTTCCTCCAGAAGGGAAACCAGCTACTCCGCCGGCAGATCCGGTTTGTCTCCGCACTACAATGTTTGCGCCTGAAGTACTTGAACTAAAAGTCAAAGTAAAGTTGATAGACAACCCTAAATTATTGTATCTGTTTATAGCAGCCTGCAGTCCGTTACGCATGTTGGTTGTCAGAGCTGTTGTACCAGTTCCTGATAAACCAACTACTCTAATAGTTCTTGGAGCAGATACTAAATTAGTTGTACGGTATTGTTCTGTTGTAATACCTCCGTGAAGATCCATTTTGTTTAATTGCGCTTGTGTGATGATAATATCTCCTTCGACAAGGAATGCATCTTCAACAGCACCCTCTAAACTAGTATTTTGGATCACCTGCACATCTGAGGTGTTCAAAGAAAGTGATTTAAGTTTTTCTAACACCTCTGGTGTTACTTTTAAAGACTCTTGACCAGATGATACGGTCTCATCTTCTTTATTACAAGACAATAGTACTAATGCTGCAAATGACAGAATCAGGATTGATTTAATTTTTTTCATAATAATTTCTTTAGTTTGTTAAATAAATTGATAGACAGGGGTTCTTTTACAAAATATTGTAATATTTATTATCAAATTTATATATATTTTAATCTTAAAATACTTATAAAAATTAAATATAACAAAATTAACACTTTTTGTTATAATATTACAAATCAAACATTTAACCTTAATTGTCTTAATAATGGTGTTAACCCGTTTATTTACTAGAGATATGTAAATCAATGCATTAAACAGAAAAGCATTTTTAAAATTTTTATTTTTGTTCTGGAGGAGTTTAAAAAACACATTTTTCAGTTATTAATTCTATTCAAAAATCTAATTACACCTTCTAAGAAAATAGTGTTTCAACAAATTTGAAAGGTTAGACAAGAAAAAAATAATAAAATTTTTACAAATATTTTAATAACTTTGATTTATCTGCAGCAGATTACTATTTCAAACACAAACGATTATCCCCTTGCCTGATCAGAATTAAGAGGTACTAAAAACCTGCAGACGCCTTAACATCTACAGTAAATGAAGACCACAATTACTTTTTTCATTTTTATGATCACCACAATCAGTCTCTCGCAAAGCTCTGATAAATGGAAACAATACATGAAAAAGGAAAATGAAATAAAATTTGAAAAATATTATTTTACGTCTTTAGAGAATGCCCGCCTCAACCATTATAAAATTGTAAAAAAACTCGACAGTACTTTTTGTATTGTTCAAAACCAAAAGTCCAGATCTGGCAAGTCTTTACAAAAGATGCACCCGGTTAATAATTTATGGAAACTGCCGTCTAATTTTTCAAATCACAACGAAGACAAACCGTATATAATAGCTGCTGATTCTCTTCAAAATTTAATTTCCGGCTTGAAATCACTCGACATTACAGACATTAAAATACTTAATGATCATCTTTTATTGATAAAAAGTGATTCTAAAAAAATTATGGATCAGGTTGCTGCCCTGAGCAGTGTATCTTCTATTTCACAGGAATCACTTTTGGCAAAAACGGAATCTAAAATAACCGATCAAAATTTTAGTATTAATTATATCAATAAAGCTCATGCAGATTTTCCTCTTTTAAGAGGTGAAGATCAAACGGCAGTAATTAAAGATGATTTTTTTGATGTTAATGATGTTGATCTTTTGAACAAGCATATTGCTTCTACAACACAATCTGCTGTGGTATCGAACCACGCAACTGCTATGGCTACTATAGTGTGCGGTTTAGGAAATAGTTCTGTATTAGGAAAAGGTGTCTCTCAAAAAGCCAGACTCGTCTCATCTGATTTTATGAATATTTATCCTGATGAAATCGAGACTTTACAAGGCGCCACGACTGCAAATCATTCCTACGGGACAATAATTGAGAATTTTTACGGCTCGCTCGCTAATGCTTATGACGATCAATTATTTTTAAATACAGATTTGACTCATTGCTTCTCATCTGGAAATACTGGTCTTGAAGGTTATAAATCTATTACTGGTAATTTTAAGCAGTCTAAAAATAGTATCGTAATGGGCTGTGTGGATCAAAACGAAGTAATTATGCCTTTTTCTTCAAAAGGTCCAGCGTATGACGGTCGGATAAAACCAGAACTTGTCGCGTTCAGTACTCAGGGGACTTCAAATTCAACAGCATTGGCTACAGGAATTATCACGCTGATGAAACAACATTATAAAAACATACACGATAAGGCTCTGACCAATGCCGCAACAAAAGCAATTTTGATTAACAGCGCCAAAGATTTAGGCAGTACAGGTCCAGATTTTACTTATGGTTATGGCAATATCAATGCTGATAAATGCCTGAAAACCATCAGCGAGAACAGAATTATATCCGGCAGTCTGACCTCTGCCCAAACAAACACACATACGATTAATGTTCCTGAAAATGCAAAAAACTTAAAAATCACCTTAGTCTGGAACGATCTGCCGGCCGCAATCAACAGTAATATAAGTTTAGTAAATGATTTAGATCTTGAAGTTATTACGGCAGACAATTCCGTTTTTCTGCCTTGGGTTCTTAATCCTAATTTCCCGGAGCAGCAAGCGCAGAGAGGAAAAGACAAACTTAACAATATTGAACAGGTTACTATTGAAAATCCCATATCGGGATCCTGTACAATCAATATCATGGGTTCATATATTTCAAATACTTCCCAGATATACAGTATTGCTTATGAATATGAACTGGAAAATCAGTTTCAATGGAATTATCCTGTTGCAAATGATAATTTCCCTTATGACGGTAAAACGATTTCACCCTTTAAATGGGATTCTTCTTTTTCGGGTATCTCAGGAAAATTGTCTATTAGTTATGATAATGGACAGAACTGGGAAAGTATTGCAGACGGCATCAACTTGGATTCCGAACAATTTACCTATACGCCTTCTGAAAAAAGATTTTCAAAAGCAAAATTAAAAATGACTATCAATGATACTGCTTATATATCGGATGACTTTATTATTTCTTATGATTTAAATATCCGCACCAGCTTAGTTTGTGACGGCACAACTGAAATTAACTGGGACAAACCCGCCGATATTGCTTCTTTTAATATTTATCAGCTCAAAGGAGATGGTTTTGAATTTAAAGAACAAATAACAACCGCAGATTATACTTATACAGATGGAAATTTTTACACTGTTACTCCTGTATTTGATAACAGCGAAGGAATAAAAAGTGAGTCAACACTGCAGTATGCCCAAAACTCAAATTGTTATTTTGAACTGGCTTCTGCCGAAATTTATCAGGAGGATCAAGTAAAGATTGATGCCGGTCTTTTCAGTTTGTACAATATTAAAAGAATTGAGCTGGTTAAAATAATTAATAATGTTCAGAATGTTATCAGTACAATAAGTGATATCAATTCCAAAACATTTTATTTTTTAGATACTGAACCTGCTAAAGGCAGAAATCAATATAAAATAAATTTAATTTTAGAAAATAACAATGTAATAAGCTCCTCAATTCTTGATGCTGATTATAGAGACAGTGATTTCTTTTTTATTCATCCTACGCTTATAGGCAAAAATGAAGAATTATTTATCGAGGCCCAAAAAGAACAAAATGCTGTTTTTTATCTCTACAATATCAGCGGACAAAATACGATTACTTCACCTCTCATTTCCTTAACTAATACCATTACTCTAAAAAATACTGCCTCAGGAATTTATATCTACAAAATAATTACGAGTTCAGGTAAAGTGCAGACAGGGAAAATTGCCGTTTTTTAAGCACTTTGAGGAATTTTTACATATTATTTTACCTGTGAATTGTATAAGAAATACCGCATAAATATATAACCATTAAAAAGGCAATATTTGTAAATTTAAGACTTAATTTATCTGTCATGAGAAATCCCTTTGTCCATGCCTTATAATGAATCTGAACGCCTGGATATTCTAAAGCGTTACAGTAATATGCTGGAAGCTCTTCCGGGATATGCATTTGATGATGCAACTTCCCTGGTATCCTATATCTGTGGTGTACCAATTGCCTACATTGCTTTTATCGACGAAAACCGTCAGTGGTTCAAATCTGAAATTGGCCTAGGTTTTTCCATAGTGCCGCGTGAGATTACTTTCAGCCGTTACACTATCATGGATTCTTCTCTGGTCGAAATTCAGGACACACTGCTCAACGAACGCTTTAAAGATGATCCTGATGTAAAAGGAGGTTTGAAAATACGATTTTATGCCGGAATGCCGCTTATCACGCCAGATGGTCACGCAGTTGGGGTTTTATGTGCTGCAGATCATGAGCCGCGCTCACTCAATGAAAATCAAAAAAGGGCACTTCATATTGTAGCACGCCATGTTATTACAACACTTGAACTTGGAATAAAAAATAACGAACTGCTGAGACAAAAAAAAATTGCCGAAAGTGCTGTACTGGCAAAAGAATCTTTTCTGGCTAATATGAGTCATGAAATCAGGACGCCTCTAAATGCTATTATAGGCTTTACTGAACTTCTATCCGAAACACGTCTCGATAAACAACAGCAGGCTTTTATACAGGATGTTCAAACAGCCGGTGAAAATCTTTTACTCATAGTAAATGATATACTGGATTTGTCTAAAATTGAATCAGGAGGACTTTCTCTGGAAAAGCAGCCCTTTAATTTAAAGAAATCACTCCGCCATGTCTACGACCTTCTAAAAGTAAAAACTGCCGACGGTGTCGAATTTAATTTGTTTTTGGATGCCGAACTTCCTGATGTTATTACAGGTGACCAGGGAAGATTGAATCAGATAATGGTAAATCTGGCAGGAAATGCCCTTAAATTTACAAATGAAGGTGAAGTGACCATTTCTGTAAAAAATAAAGGAGAAACGGATGATTCTTATACAATTCGGTTTTCTGTTAAAGATACCGGGATAGGCATTCCAAAGGAGCATCTTGAATCTATATTTGAACGATTTACACAGGGTCAGGAAGACACTATAAGAAAATTTGGAGGTACTGGTCTGGGATTGAGTATTGTTAAAGAGCTGGTAAAACTGCACGATTCGAAAATACAAGTTAAAAGCCGTGAAGGTGCAGGATCAGAATTTTTTTTCACAGCGACGTATAAAAAACCAGTCTATATAAAAGAAAATCCTAAACTGCTTCCGGTAAATGATCTGGGCAGGCTTAAGATACTGCTTCTTGAAGACAACCGCTTAAATCAGAAACTGGCACAAAACGTTATTGAAGGGTTTGGATTTGAAATCGATATTGCTGAAAATGGAGATCAGGGTATAAAACTTCTTTCAGAAAACCAATATGATCTGGTATTAATGGATCTTCAGATGCCTGTAAGAGACGGCTATCAAACTACACATTACATTCGCAGTGAACTCAAAAATGAAATTCCTATTATAGCCATGACAGCCCATTCTCTTGCCGGCGAGCATCATCGTTGTCTAAATGCCGGAATGGACGGTTATGTACCAAAGCCTTTTAAACAGCATGAACTTCTGGAAGCCATCAAACAAGCTTTGAAAAAAGATCGTCGTCCTTTGATTCCTTCCAAAGCAGATTTATCTGCAATTGAAAAAACCGACAGGAAAAAACCTGGGTGGAAAAAAGAAGTAACCTCTCAGTTTATGCAGAAGGCTCCTGTAGAGTTAAAGGAATTACAGCAGGCTGTTTATCGTAAAGATTTTAGATCAGTACTGCAAACTGCAGAACAGCTTCAGGTATGGCTGCATCTTTTCCTGCTGGAGGACTTAAGTCAGACCCTCTCCTCTATTGAAGATCAGGCCCGAAAAAAAGAATTCACTGCCGAAACTGCTGACAATCTTGATATCCTGCACTGCAATATTGAGGAAATTATAAAAGAACTGTAATTACTTTTTACTGAATTTCTGGTCTGTTTATTAAACCTGCATTATAGTAGCTGCCTGAGCAAAAATACCATCAATATTTTTTAATATAAACCGTTTTTTTGTTCACAAATTCCTGTATTCCATCAACGGATAGTTCACGTCCGTATCCTGAGTTTTTTGTTCCTCCAAACGGAAGTCTTTGATCGCTTTTAACAATCTCGTTTACAAATACTGCCCCGTCTTCAAATTTAGGGATGAGTTTATAAGCTCTCTCAATGTCTTCTGTGTAAAGAGATACACCTAACCCAAAAGAGCTTTTATTGGCAAGATCTACTGCCTGTTGATCTGTATCAAAAGTAGTAATTCCGATAACGGGACCAAATGTTTCTTCTTGAAATAAAGGCATATCGGGCGTTACGTTATCTAAAACTGTCGGTTCAAAAGAGGCATTTTCTCTTTTACCTCCCAAAAGTATATTTGCTCCCATTTCAACTGATTTTTTTAATTGCCCTTCCAGTTCTTCTGCAAGATCAACTCTTGCCATAGTGGCGATCGAAGTCTGCTTATCCATAGGATCTCCCTGTTTAAGCTGTTTTACCTGTTCTATAAAAGCTGTTTTAAATTCATTTACAATAGTAGCTTCTACCAAAAGTCGTTTACCGGCAATACAGCTTTGACCAGCATTTTGAAACCGCGATAAAACGCAGCTCTTCACTGTCTCATTCAGGTTGCAGTCTGCAAATACAATCAAGGCATTGCTTCCTCCCAGTTCTAATACTGTTTTCTTGATTTCGCTTCCCGCAGCAGCAGCCACAGATCTTCCCGCTTTTTCACTTCCTGTCAGGGTAACGGCCTTCACTATAGGATTTTTGATAATTTTCTCTACTACTGCGCTTGAAACAGGCAGGTTTGTAAAACACCCTTGCGGAAATCCGGCTTTTTTAAATACAGCTTCGATATTCTGGGCACTGTTCATTACATTACTGGCATGTTTTAGAACTGCCGTATTGCCTGCCATTAATCCCGGCACTGCAAAACGAAAGACCTGCCAGAATGGATAATTCCACGGCATAATTGCCAGTACAACACCAATTGGCTCATATTTTACATAACTTCTGTAAGCTTCGGTTTCAATTTCTTTATCTGCAAGATGTTTTTCGGCATTTTCAGCATAATAATCACACAGCTTGGCACACTTTTCAATTTCTGCAGCAGATTCAGATATTGGTTTACCCATCTCTAAGGTAATCACCGCTGCATAATTTTCTACATTTTTTCTCAGTTCATCTCCAACAGATTTTATCAAGGCTGCTCTCTGGGCAAAAGATGTTTCTTTCCATGATTTGTACTGTTCGTCTGCTTTATCCAGTGCTTTTTGAATTTCATCGTCATTAAATTCTCTTATTTCGAAAACTTTCTCAGATGTATAGGGATTTATGGATGTTATCATAAAATAAATATTTAAAAATCAAGAATCTTTTTAAAAACAAAAGTTACGATTTTTCTCGTAAACTATGTGCATTAAAATAAGATTTGCAATGAACTGCAGGCTATTTATAATCTATAATTTCAAATAACAGATCGTACTTATCCCCTAATTTTTTCTTTAATCGCTGTTTGCTTTTTTTGACAGCATCGATTGTAACACCCAATAAATTAGACATTTCATAATTATTAAAATCTAATTTTTGAAGCATAATTATTTTAAGATTGGATTCTTTTAGTTCAGGAAAATTTTCCATTATCGCATTATAAAAATCGGTATGCTGATTTATAAACTCTCGTTTAAATGCATTCCAATTTTCATCTGTCATTAAATGAGTACTTAACATTTCCTCAAGCTTTCTTTTCTCGTCATTTAAATGTCTGGAAGTTGTAGTTTTAATTACTTCAAGCTCATTTTCTAAAATAGAAATCTGTTTATTTTTATTTTCAAGATATTCTGTATACGCATCTATATCTGAACTGGCATCATTAAGCTTTTGTTCAAAAAGCAGCCTGTCATTTTCAAGTTTTATTCTTTTTGCTTTTAATTTTTTATTTAAAGAATGGTACAAAACAATACTTAATGAAATCGTTAAGATTAAAATTAGAATATAGATTTTCTTCATTTTTTCTCCCTGCTCTAATTCCAGCCGGATTTTATTAGTATTATTTTCATATTTCTTTTTCTGAATAAGCCAATGCGATCTTTGCAGTACGGTATTGCCGTTTGTACTAAGAAGATATTCATCAATTTGTTTAAGCTGGCGTCTTAACAAAAGCTCTTTTTCTGGATTTCTACCCTTTAAAATACTAAGTTTTAATTCAATTACTTCTTTTAAAGAGCTTCTGTAGTAAGATTTTGAACTCGCAATATTTCCGGCTCTGTCTAATATTTCTTCAACCTTATCGGTATCTTTTAGTTTTAAAAGAATTTTAGCCAATAATATAGAAGCATACATCTCATTCTTATCAATTTTAAATTTTTGAGAGTAGAAAATATCTTGTTTTAATAAATGTACAGCATCTTTTAGATTTCCTTTTTCTTCGTAAATGAGTGCTTTATCACCTAAAATTTTTGCATATCTTATACTGTCGCCAACTTTTAAAGCCATAGTTTCAGATTTATTAAAATAATGCATGGCATTTGCTAAATCTTTGTTTCTAAAATAACAGTTACCAATTGCGTTTAAAACACCAGCAGATTCTGAAGAAGGAGTTTTCATATACTGCATAGATTTTTTATAGTAACCAATTGCAGACATATCTTCAACAGTAGACATTATCCAGCCAAAAAATTTAAAAGTTTCTTCAGGTAAAATCATTTCTGACGGATCAGTTTGATCACATTTATCCATTGTATTGAGTACAATGGGAATAAGCTTATCTATCTGGCAATAGAAATATAAATATTTTGAATAATTAAGCTGAGTCCAAATCATAAGACTCGGATCATTTAACTTTTTAGATTCTTCAATTGATTTTAAATAATTATACTCGCTCCTGCTGTTAATTTTATCGAAGAATGAAGAAAAACCATTTGCCAGTAAGGCGTAGTATAAAATTTGTGATTTTTTGCCGGAAGATTTCTTTAAAAAAGACAAACGATTTTTGAGTTTTATGGTGTCTTTTTTTGAATTATTTTCGCTGATTATTATAGATTCTATTCCCGTAATAGATTCTACATCTGCTGATGATAGTTTTTGAGCGTGTAATTTTGAAAAAAAAACAAAGGCGTATAAAACAAAAAATAATTTATTTTTTTTTGTGCAGAAAATCATTTTGGAATGGGGACTTATTAGGGCTGCTAAACTATAAAAAAATAAATATTTTACTAAAAAAAGTTTAAGAGAATAATCAATTATTTTGAACTAAAGGCTTGAAAATCTTAAATATAAAATTTTTCTTATAGTCATCTAAAAACCTTTAAGGTTAATAAGAAATTATAAAAGAATCTTTTTTACAATTACCTCTAATTCTTTGAAAGAATTTTCTATCTAATCTCATAGAAAAGAAAATTACTGTTTTGAATTGGTAATTGAAACTCTATTTTTTCTCTTTTTGGCCGTTTAGTAAATGTTGAGTAAAAAGTCTTTTCTTTAAATACATATAAATCAAAAACTTGCATTTCTACAAGTATTAATTTGTCCTCATTTTGTCTCTCCTTATTATTTAGTTAATCCTTTTTTTTGAAATAATTTCGGCGTTTGCTGCAAGATGTGAAAGATCTTGATTACTCTGAATTATTAATTATTTAAATGATATCTATGAAAACAAAATTACTCTTAATGTTATGTCTTTTTTGTGCATCAATTTCCAATTATGCCCAAAGTTCAGCCTCTCAATCGGGAATAGCCGTACAGGGAATTGCGAGAGATGCTAATAATACTGCTTTAACAAATCAGACAATCAATCTTACTTTTACGCTTTATTATCTGGATGCTTCAAGTATTGAACAGAATATTTATAAAGTTACCAGAAATGTAACGACAGATGCATTTGGTGTTTTTTCGGATGTAATAGATCCAACGGCGGTTAATAACAGTTTATTTGCTAATAATACTGCCTATCTTAGAATTGAGAAAGGTTCAGAAGTTATTTCTGATGAAAAACTGCGTCATGTGCCGTATGCTATTGCTGCTAATAACGGTGTTCCAACAGGTTCAATTATGCCTTTTATTGGGACTGTTGCTCCAGAAGGCTGGGTGTTTTGCAACGGTGCAGCACTGCCTGCAACTGCTAAGGCATTAATTGCATTGCTTGGCGGAAATAACGCACCAAACCTGCAAGGTATGTTTTTAAGAGGTACTGGAACAAGTCCTGTCAATAATCAGGCTGGACCTGCTTTAAAAGCAACACAAAATGAAGAATTAAAAAGCCATTTACATGCTAAGGGTACATTAACGACCCAAACAGCGGGAGATCATAACCATGCCAATGGCAGTTTTGATAAACTTATGAGTATTACTGGAAACAATTCTGTTAATGCAGTAGATGGAGATCCTGGTATGGTACAACCCGATCTTGGTTTTGCAAGAACAATGTCAAACGCTGGTGATCATACACATAACATAACTGGTTCTACAGCAGACACAGGTGGAAATGAGACTCGCCCTGTTAACTACGGTGTAAACTATATCATCAAATTATAAAGCTGTAATTATGAAAAAAATAATTGCAGTTCTCGGAATGTTTGTTCTGGGAGCGGGACTTTATGCTCAAAATAATAATGGAGCTAAAATAGTACCCGTTTCGCAGGCAATTCAAAAAAATGGTTTCAACATTCAAGTTGGACTTCCATTTTTAGGACAAAATAAAACAGTGCCAAGACGTACAAATCCTGCTGATATTCGTTTTCCATGGAATGTTCTTTACTTATACAACACATTTGCAGAAGAATCATTTAGTGTTTCAAAAGGCTTTTACGGAGACAAGGTTTTAATTGCTTGGAATTTAAGAGCCAATGAAAATCTGGTAAAAAGTATTAAGATTTACAGAAGGGTTTATACAGAGTCAGGAAATCTCCCTTACAATTTAGTAGTAAGTCTTTCTCCTACACAAACTACTTATGAAGATAAATATGTAGAAGGTGGCGTTTTGTATGAATATATGGTAGAGGCGCAGGGAATTGCTGCAACTCCTATTCTTTACAGTACCTATATTACTGGAATTGGATACAGAAACCCAACAGCGGTTGTAACAGGAAATATAAGTTATAAAGGCGGAAATCCTGTTAAAGATGTTGTGGTTACAGCAACTCCAAATGGCAGCGGTGCTGTTAAAGGAAGTGGTTTAAATGTTCCCGCTTCTGGTTTTGTAGACCTAAGCGGTTTGAGTACATTAATTTCAAATGCAGCTACTTTTGAGGCTTGGGTAAAACCAAATGGCGCTTATACAAGTGATTCTGAAACTGCGATTCGATTGTTTAACCTTTCAAGTTCAACAAGTGCAGATAATCTTGATGTTACTGTAAAACTGAATGCTGTAAGCAAGTCAGTTGATGTAAATATTGGAACAAACAAATATACATTAAGGAATTATTTCCCTTCGGGTAATTTGAACTCAAGAGGAAATGATTTACTTGTACCTGTATCAGAATTCAATAAATCATTCGTACATTTTTCTGTTGTAATTAATGATAATCAGGTTCCATTGTTATACGTTAACGGAAGGCAGATTACACAAGCCTATGTAACTGAGGCCGACAGTAAATTAAAAGGACTTGATGCTTCTTATACCGCTCCTTATTTTAGTGCCGTAATTCCAACAGGCACCGTAAAACTTTCAGGCGTAACTTGGGATAATGCTAAAGTGGGCGGCGGCAAATCAAGTTATATTGACGAAATCAGAATTTGGAAAGCCGCATTAGAATCGTCTGTCATTAGAACAGATTATTCACGATTTATAAGCGGAAACGATTCCAGACTAGTAACGTATCTGAGAGCCAATGAAAAAGCAGGAAGATTTGCTTACGATTTGTCTCGTAATGGTTTTAATTATAACGAAAATCATGGTAAACTTTGGGATGCTAATACAGCGCCAGACAATAAAGTCTTATGGGCAGCAGAAGCCGATAATTACCCAACAACATCTCAATTAGGAGTTTTAGGCGTAACAGACAGTAAAGGAAATTACCAAATCAGTGCGATTCAGTATTCTGGTACGGGAGAATCTTATAATATTACTCCAATGTACGGTCAGCATAAATTTGAGCCTAACCAGCAATTGGTTTATTTAGGACTAGGTTCAGAAGTGGTTAATAAAATTGATTTTGTAGATCAGTCTTCGTTTAGTTTTAAAGGTGTCGTAGCATTTGATACCAGAGGAGTTTTCCTTTCTTATTTAGAAGCATCAGGCAAAGAAAAAGATAGTAGTACTAAAGATACCGACTGGATTGACGGAGGAGCTAATATTCTCGATGAAGGTTATAACTACTATGAAATAAATGGTGAAAAATTTCCTAAAGCAAAATATTGGAAAAATGATGCTGGATCTCCTAAAGATAAATCAGACGATTATTTAGATCGTTATGCTTCCATATATACAGTCGGAGCAAATGTTTATATTGACGGAAATATTGTTCTAGATGCCAATAACATTCCTGTAGTTACAGATGATAACGGTTATTTTGATATCAGCGTTCCTATTGGAAAACACTATATCACCATCAAAAAAGACGGCCATCAGTTTGTGTATAATGGACGTTTCCCTGCTGCGACAACTGAATTTAAAGAGTTTTTTGAAGATGCTAATGAGCCTGTTTATTTTGTAGACAACACAAGAGTTACTGTTGTAGGTAAAGTTGTGGGAGGTTCTGTAGAAGCCGAAAAGCCAATTGGTTTTGGCGGACAAGGTGTGGTAACCAAAACAATTATTGACTCTGGAATTACAAAAAATCTAGAAGTCAGCGCTAAAAATAATATTGGTGAAACCAATTTTACATTAGGATACGCACCAGTTGGCGCCAATGTAACCAATTATACCAAATTTAAATATACAACCAATACAGCTTCGGGAGAATATAGAGTTGCAGTAATGCCTTTAAAATATAATCTAGAAGCAAATGATTTGGTTGTTAAAAGCAATTCGGCTATTTCGTTATTAAAAGCAGGAACTACTGAAACATTTGATTTTTCTGAAATTCCAGTTACTAAAACACCAGAATTTAAATACAAGGAAAATAATGTCGATAAAACGTTAACAGGAACTCCGTATCATTACGAAAAAAGTTTTACTTATAGATCGACTCCTGTATTGCAGGTTATCGAACAGACTTCTGATAAAACTATCGATGTTGCAGGAACAAAAGTATCTACAGAAAACTTTGCAAAACCAATTTACACGCAGTTTATGGCGTATAAAATTGTAATGAATCGTTTTGAACGTTACACCAATAATGATTCTGGAACAGCTGTAGAAGTAAAAGTTCCCGTAACAGATGGAGAATTGGTAAAAACCAATAATATTGCTTTGCCGGACTCAGAAACGATTACAGCAGACGGCAGTACTTTAACCTACGGATTCAAAGGTGGTATTCCATCAATTACACCTCCGTTTGAAATAAAAAGTACTTTAAAATACCGATTAAATGAAGTAGATTATCCAGTTGAGAATTTTAATGATACCGGAATTATTTTAGGAGGAAAAGCTGACGGAAGCCAGACTTTTGTAACTGCTGCGCCAGATGTTCCTGCGATTATTTTAAGAGACCCGCCGGGATCGAATAGTTTTGCTTCGATTGAATCGGGTGAAAGTATTTCGTTTACATCCGAAGCCTCTTTGGCACACCAGGAAGGAGTTGAAGAAGAACTTACTATCGCAGGAGGTATGTATTTTGAACTTCAGGGAGGTTTAGTACCGACACCCAAAGTATCCATCGAGTCAAAAAACTCGGGAGTTACGGGTATGTCGCTGTCTAATACTTCTCAAGATGGTAAAACTGTAACAAGCACTTATACTTTCAGTAAAGCTATTTCAACCAGTGATGCCTCAGATTATGTAGGTTCAGACGGAGATTTATATATCGGAAACTCGAAAAACATATTTTACGGTTCGTATGATAATATTGAAACATCTAAAACAATTCCTCAAAAATTTGTAAATGGTCAAGCCGTACCTTTAAGTTCAAACGAATATATAAACTTAGGTACCGTAAATACCCCAGTTTATGTAAGTAAACAAAAGGCCCTTAGTTTTGTAGATAAACCTACAGAAACATTCTTTATTTACTCCCAGAAACATATTTTAACTACTTTGATTCCAGAGTATGAATCGTTTATTACAAATAATCTGAATGGACCAGATCCTAACTCTGCAGCTAACAAGCAAAAAAGAGAAGAATATGCAGAGAAAATACGTTTATGGCGAAAAGTAATTTTAGATAACGAAAAAGTAAAATACGCCGCTAAAAATGATCGTGCAGCTTATAAAACAGGTTTATCAAATGTTATAACAAACTTTAACAATCAAGTTAAAGGAGTTTATGACGGAATTAGTGATCCTGCAGCAAAAGCAAGATTGTCCAATCAGCTTACATCTTCTAATGAGATTAAAAATATGCTTGGATCTGAATTTGAGAAAAACGTTTCTTTTGATGCAGGTTTAGGATCATATTCGCGCAGTGTAGAAACAAGTGTTGTATCTGCCGCTACTACTTCTTACAACTTGGTTATCGATCAGTCGGTAGCTTTGATTCTAGGTTTTGAAGTGAACAAAGTGGGAATGGAATCGAACACAAAAGCATTTTTTCAGCAAGATATCAATTCATCATTATCTACAGAAAAAGCAGCAACAACAAACATAAGCTATACTTTTAAAGACAATGACAAAGCGAATTTTTTAAGTGTAGATGTTGTAAACTCTTTTGATGGTAATGGTCCCGTTTTCATCACGCAGGGAGGAAGAACTTCTTGTCCTTATGAAGATGCAGAACAGACTCATTTTTACAATAAAACCGAGTACAGTGATACAGCAGCAGTAATAAATGAACTGCCGGAAGACAAACGTGAAAAGTTAAGTTTTGCTACTCAAAAAGTAGAAGTTCCTGTACTTGCAGTAACAGACAATGATGTTGCTAATGTTGTAGAAACTAAAAAAGCTGAGTTTGAATTAAAACTTCAAAACAACAGTGTATCTGGTTCTGATGCTGATTTCTTGTTAGTGGTAGACAATACTACAAATCCAAATAATGCAATCATTAATATTGAGCCAAATGGTACTATCGTTCACGTACCTTATGGAAAAGAAGTTATTTATAAACTCACTTTAGGTAAATCTATTTCAGATATTTATGAATATAAGGATATAAAAATCAGACTGCAGTCATTATGCGACGGCGAAGATGTAAGTTCTGAAGTACTTATTTCAGCAAGTTTCGTTCCATCATGTTCAAGCGTAACAGTAAGCGCACCGCTTAACAACTGGGTTTACAATAGAGAGAAAGCTTATAATACAGACGGAACAACTAAACCGCTATCTATAAACTTAACAGGCTATAACACCAAGTTTAAAAGCTTCAAAAAAATTGATTTGGAGTATAAATTAGCAACAAGTCCTAACTGGATTCGTCTGCATACCTATTATGGAACTCCGGAATTTTACAATGAAGCAGTAAACAATAATGAAACACAGATTTCATCTATTGGTGCTGCAGTAAGCTTAACGTACAATTTTGATATTGCTGCTTTAAAATTAGCAAATGGAAATTATCAAATCAGAGCAAGAAGCACTTGTACAAACAATACCGAATTCATATCTGAAGTTATTTCAGGATTGGTCGATTTAAGTGCGCCTCAGTTATTTGGCACGCCTCTGCCAACAAATGGTATATTAAGTGCAGGTGAAGACTTAAAAGTAAGCTTTAATGAGAATATTTTCTACAACCCAGCGGTTAGTACAATTGAGATAAAAGGACAGACAAATCAGTTAAAAATTGATCACAATGTAAGTTTACGTTTCGAAGGAAATAATAATACGGCAGTAATCAACAGTCCTCAAATTAGTTCTGGAAATTTAAGTCTTGAATTCTGGCTGAATAACGAAACCAAAACGTCAAGCGCTTCTATTATGTCTCAGGACGGCGGTTTAAACATCGGATTAAATAACGGAAATATATCTTTCACATTAGGAGATGTTACTGTTCAAGGCGGACTTAAAAACGATAATTTATTCCACCATTATACTTTTACATACAACAGCAGTAACGGTGATTATAGAATTTTTGAAGATGACAACGAAATTGGATCTAAAAGCGGTAAAGCAAATACGCAATTTGCTAATAATAATGCTTTAATTGTTGGAGGAAACACATTTGTTGGAAACGTTCATGATCTTCGTTTATGGAATAAAACATTAACCAGAGAAGATTCTTATGCAAAAATGTATACCAAATTAATGGGTAACGAAGCTAATCTGACTGGTTTTTGGCCAATGAATGAAGGAAGAGATGCTTTAGCCAAAGATTTAGTAAGATTTAAGCACGCAACGGTAAATGGTTCATGGGACATTAAGCCAAAAGGAAATTCATACGACTTTAATAACGGACAGTATCTGGTTATGGACAATGTTAATTTTGTTCAGATAACCAAAGAAATGGACGCCACTATGGAGTTTTGGATCAAAACAGGAACTTCTCAGGAAGCTACTATATTCTCAAACGGAAAAGGTGATGGTTTTGATATTGTCCAAAGCAACGGATTATCTAATAAATGGTCTGTTGATATGAATAATTCTGGTAATCTTTTATTAAACAGCGAAGGCAAGTCGTATGTTTTAACAACAAAAGGACTTTCTGATAATGCATGGCATCATGTAACGCTATTATTCAATAGAACAGGATCACTTAGAACTTATGTAGATACGAAATTAGTATCTTCAAATACGATGACTTCCATTGGAGGTTTCTCTGGAAATAAAATTTGGCTTGGAGCCAGAGGAGCAAAAGATCTTTCAGGCAAAGAAACCGTTGATCGAACTTTTACAGGTAAGATAGATGAATTCCGTTTATGGAATACACTTCGTAATGTTGAACAAATCAACAGAGACAGTTATAATGAAGTTGATGTAGAAAGCATTGGTTTATTATTATACTCACGCATGAATGTTCCAGATCCGGTTACAGCAAACGGACCGAGATATTATCATGCAGATGCAAATCAGACTGTAGTGGTAAACAACGCACTTTTAAGCAGCGGAGCCGTGAATTATTCAAATGATACTCCGGCGATAAAACCAGAACGTCAGCTGGTTAAATTTGTAACCACAAATGTTATTAAAGACGGTGAAATGATTATTGCACCAGTTATTACTGATTGGGCATCATTAGAAGGACAGATTTTAGATATTACAGTGCACAGAATGTTTGACAGTGCCAATAATATGCAGGAATCTCCTGTTACCTGGACTGCTTATGTAAATCGTAACGAAGTAAGCTGGTTTGCCGAAGGATATAATGAAATTGTAGACCTTACAAAGAACAGCGGTGAAACCAAAACATTTGAAATTACATTGGTTAACAAAGGAGGAAAACAACAGCCTTACACTATTAACAATATACCAAGCTGGTTAACTCTTAGTAAAACAGCCGGAACAATCGACCCTAACAGTAAAACTACGATTAAGGCGACGGTTGATGAAAATGCTGCTGTTGGAGAGTATCTGGAAAATTTATATTTGCAGACTGATTTTGGTTACGATCAAAAATTACAGATAAAATTAAGAGTATTAGCTCCAGAACCAAATTGGAATATTGATCCTACTCACTTTGATTACAGTATGAATATCATTGGAAAAATAAAAGTCGACGGTGTGCTGTCTGCTGATTCTTATGATAAAATTGCTGTTTTTTATAACGAAGAAACAAGAGGATCTGCAAAACTGGTTTACAATGAAGCTTACAAGGAATATTTCGCCTTTTTAACGATTTACAGCAATGCAAATTCTGGCGAAAATCTGAAATTTAAAATCTGGGATGCTTCTCAGGGTAAAATTTTAGAAGCTTCTGTAGAATCTAATCCTTCTATTACTTTTATGAATAATGAAGTATTAGGAACTTTAAGCAAGCCTTATATTTTTGTGAATTCTGGTTTAGTAGAGCAGGAAATTAAACTAAACAAAGGATGGACCTGGGTTTCTTTAAATACAAACGATGCTGCTTTTTCAGATTTGAATGCATTAACGAAGAATTTAAAATTAGAAACCTCTAACCGTATTTTGAGCCATTCCCCTGCCCTTTTGGAAACTTATTTTAAAGACAATTCAAACCCGGCAAACAGCGGATGGTCAGGTACAATAAGTGCAAATGGAGGACTTTCTTCTTCTAAAATGTATAAAATAAACGTAACAGAGGAGCAGACATTAAAAATCAAAGGAAAAAGTGTCGATGTTGCAGTATGGAGTTTTCCAATTAAAGAAAACTGGAACTGGCTTGCTTATCCTTTAGCATCGAATCAAACTACAAATGAAGCATTGGCTTATTTTGATGCTGCTGATGGAGATGTTATCAAATCGCAGAATTTGTTTGCAATATATGATCCTATTATTGGCTGGAACGGAACTTTAAAATACTTAGAAGCCGGAAAGGGTTACATGATTAAATCAAGTAAGGATCAAACTTTTAAGTATCCAGATAATTTAGAGAAAAGTAAAACCGGAAAATCAGTTTCTAACAATGAGCAGGAAACAATTGCATCAGAGTTTAAACAATATTCACAAAACATGAATGCCGTTGTTTTACTTCCAAAAGGATTTGATGAACTATTTGTGTATGATTCTAAAGGTGTTCTAAAAGGAACAGCAAGAAATCAGATTATAAATGGAAAAGAACTGAGTTTTATAACCATTTTTGGTGATGATACAAAAGAACTTTCATTTACGCTGGGAGATGGATTTGCAAAAAAAGGAACTTCTAAATCATTCACTTTTAAAGGAAATGATGTACTGGGAACAATTACGAATCCAGTTATTTTAGAAGAAGTTTCAAAAACCGAAAATAGTATTTATCCAAACCCATTTGGAACAATCTTGAATATAGAACTTAATGCCCTTAAAAAGCAGGAAGTGAACATTCAGCTTTATTCTGTAAACGGTCAATTGGTATTCAGCCAAAAGTCAATTATCGAAAATGGCGGCAATGTGATTTCAATTTCTCCAAATATAGCCCAAGGTGTCTACATAGTTGAAGTTAAGGTTGATGGAAAACTAGTAAAAACTAAAGTTATTAAAAATTAAACAATCAATAATTGAGCTCCTAAAACAGCTGTAAAAGTTTGTTTTAGGAGTTTATAATCAATTAAAAATGAGAAATTATATCCATATAGCAATATTGCTTTTTATAATAAGTAATACTGCATTTGGCCAATCACCAGACTGGTCAGTAAATGAAAATAAATTTCAATATACAATGTCATTTGAAGGTTTCATAAATGTCGATGGAAAAACATTAACAAGTTCCAGTGACAAAGTAGCAGCTTTTGTGAATGGAGAGTGTCGCGGAATTGCCAGTCCAATTTATGTACAGACTGAAAAAAAGTATGTGGTTTATTTAACTGTTTTTTCTAATACAGATAATGAAATAGTTAATTTCAAGATCTATGATGCCGCAAACAATGCTGTTAAAAATGTAGAAAAGACAAAAGTATTTGAAAACAACAAACACTACGGAGATTTATTCCAATCTTATAGCTTTGCAAGCCCTGCATTGAAAAGTGAAACTGAAATTATAGATTTTAGTTTGAAAGATTTGAAAGCAGCTAAAACTATTCAGGGATCACAAATAACATTGTATGCAGGTAAAGGAACAAATGTTACGACATTAAATGCTTTGTTTGAATTGAGTCTTGGAGCCAAATTGTTCATAGGAACAACTAATAAAATTTCAGGCTCAAATAGTATTGATTTTACTAATCCTGTAAAGTTTCAAATACTTTCAGAAGATCAATCAGTAGTAAAACAATGGACCGTTACGGTTAAATTAGGCAGCGCTGTTTTTTATAAAAAAGACGCAGTGTGTTATGCCGGCGGTGTTATCAAAGTTCTTTACGATGAAAATGAAGTTAAAGCCGATTTGACAAAAGATGGTGTGAAAATTTCAAGCCAGAACATTCAAAATGGCCAGGCCGTTTTTAATGATTTACAAACAGGTAAATATATTGTGAGTGTAGGCGGTACTGATAAAGAAATAGTAATAAATCAAAAACAATAATCATGAAAATTAAACAATACTGTATTTTAGCATTAGTTATATTTCTGTTTTTGGCTTGTTCAGAACATGAAGAAACACCTATTTATACTAAAGGCATTTCTTTTGTACATGCTGATGGTTCAAAAATATCTGAAAATGAATGTATCAGTCCAAATACAAAATATGGAATAAAAATCGAAACTAATTTTGTTGATATAAACAGACCTTTTAGAGTAGATTATTCTGTAAACGGAGTTGTTTATACAATGACTTTTACAACTGCAGCTTCACAAGTTAATCCAATTACTTTAAATAATGGAGATAATACTGCACAAATCGTTGGAAGCAACTACAAAGCTATTCTTAAGTATATTGATCAAGGAGATTTTGAATTGGTAGAATAACAAACTAAAGCTTTCTATCACATAATAGTTTCAATTTATTACTCATTTTGAAAAACAGTAAAAAAGGACAGTTTTAAACTGTCCTTTTTTATTTCACATCTTTTACTATATTCTCTAATTCATCAATTACATGCGTCGATTAGTGGTTATATTCTTTTCTAATTTTATATTTGATTTTTTATCATTTGTTCTCTATTTCTTGTAATGAAATATTCTGCAATATACTTTTACAAGTTGACTTTCTAATTTCCTGATTATATAAAAAGTACATTCTTTAAAAGCTAATCATATACTATTCGTTTTATATTCTTTTAGGGCAAACTGCTCGAAAACTGGATCGAAATATTCTTAGAGGATTGATGGCAAGAGAAACAAATTCTATACATGTAAGACCTTGAATTTCAGAATTAAGAAAAATAATAAATATAGATTTTTTTTCAAAAGAATGTTTTAGCCTAATTTCAGTTTCACATTCTGAATCTCATCAAAAAAAATGTATTTCTTAAATATAAAAATGGAAATAGTTTTATTACCAGACTGAAAACAAAAGAAGAAATAGAAATTTTAAAACAGTTTAATAGATTATAAACCACAAAATCAGAAGGAATAAAAGAAAACCAAAAACAATTATAAAACAAAAAACCCTATCCAATTCGGATAGGGTTTTTAAAAGAAAGGCGACGACATACTCTCCCACAAAACTGCAGTACCATCTGCGCAGGCGGGCTTAACTTCTCTGTTCGGGATGGGAAGAGGTGAGCCCCGCCGCAATAACCACCTTAAGGCTAT
>PJUA01000047.1_pt1 | contig 150671 bp, 100 predicted proteins | sample 1512151 | NCBI WGS metagenome assembly PJUA01 (sample SAMN08177678, study PRJNA422409) | Soil metagenome, whole genome shotgun sequencing project. | isolation source: Soil enriched on filter paper: beechwood xylan treatment | place: USA: Madison | collected 2015-01-15 | reverse complement strand
CCAGAATTAATCATCAGTAGAACGGCTAAAGATATCATCCCAAAAACTTCGTTTTTTGTTCTTTTGATAGTCTTCGTGAAATTTCTCTACAAAAATTTCCCATTCTTTTTTCGTATAATCTTTGCCTTTGTAGCTTTTATAATAGGCATTGTCTTCTGCTTCTTTCTTTATTAAGGATTCAATATACCTGCCAAAAGGATAAGATGTTTCTTCATCACCAAAATAAAAAAAAGAGGTAAACAATGTCTCTCCTGTTGAACCGTCTACTAAAATATAGTCCCATTTTGTAGAACCTTCTTTACCTCTAAAAGAAACACTGTAAAACGGTTTTTTGTTTAATTCAGGAGCCAGCCATCTATCTACGATAGTTGTTTTGGTATTCTTTTCTATATCCAAATCATACTCCTTTTTAATTTTTTTTATTAATTGGTCTACTGAAAACTTATATGGGGCATCTTCTTCTTCCTCTTTTATAAGCTTTCCATTTTCATCATAAACCTGCCATTTACCAATATAAAAATCATAAAACCTTCTGCAAATAACTTTTAAACTTTTGTTAGGAAAATATGATTTATATAAAGTATAATGATTTAATGCACTCATTAACTCAACAACACTGCCTCTTTCAGTAAAAAATATTTTCACACGATCATTTCCTTTTTTTAACCTTTTTGAAAATTTACTGGGTGACCAATCAGTATCTACTTCCCACTCTTTGTATTTCTCTATATTAAAATATTCCATATTTTTTTTTGTTTTTTTATTTACCAACTGCGATTGGCTGTTACAGCTGTAAAGCAGGACAGCCCATAAAAAGAATAATAATTTTTTCATTTTAATTATTATTTAATTTATATTAGGATTAATAATTTTCCACTGCCAGTGCCAGCTTGAATAAGAAACATAACTGTAACTCATAATATTAGTTGTAGTTTTAGCATTAAATGTGTATTTCTTGTCAGGATGACTGTCGCCTTTATGCGTATGCCATAAACCAAGACCGTGCAGTGTTTCGTGGGCGGTTGCAGTATTGTTAAAATCAGCGAGTTTAAATATAAATACGTTTTTTATGCCAATTTCTATTACTGACCCCGTTACGGTTAGTAGGTTTGCATCTAACCCAAACTTAAAAACCGTAAAATAGTCTTTGTATTTTTCGTTTATTAAACCAGCATTTTGATCTTTTACATTAAAAAAGGCTGTTTTACAATCAGTAAATGGTTGAATATAAACAAAGATTTTCCCGTCTTTTTCTAAGCCATAATTTATGTATTCCCCTAATATATGTTTACCATTGTCCTTAAAATCAGGATTATTAGACAAATCGAAAATTGTTTTTTCTATTTTAGGAACGATCAGTGCCTGGTGCAGACTGTTGTACAAGTTTAATTCTTCTTTCCAATCAAATTTTACTTCTTTTTTGTTTCCGTCTATAATCATTTTTACCTGAACAAGCACAATTTTTTCCTCCTTACGTATCTTCCAGTCATTTCTAAGCACTATAATTTTTCCGGCTATTTTCCTTTCGGTAATAGTTTGCAATTCCGTTTTAGGAGAGCCTGCTGTATTTTTAGGATATGCGTAAACTATTATTTCATGGTCACGATCAAGATCTTTAAGGCATTCTATTATAACATTGGCGCTGCTCTGCTTTAAGGCTGCAGTTTTTACTGGTTCTATGGCTCTACTGGTTCTTACATTTAAAAATGCATCGTCGTATTCAAACGCTAATTTTTCCAGATTTTTATCTATATCTACCAGCATTCTTAATTCTGCGCAGTATGGTGGTTTTAAGAATGTATCGTTTGGCATAGTATCAACAAATTCCTGAGAAAATAAGGTTAAATACGGCACAAAATAGTCTGTCCTAAAAGCACCGTCAGTCTGCGCTTTTTTTCTCGTCATTGTTATTTTTTGGTATTCTTGTTTTAGTTGTGCATAGGCTTCCTGCTTGTTTAAATTGGTTTTTCCGTCTTTATAACCGCTTTCAATTATGCTTTCATAATCAGTTTCGGCCGTTAGTCCGTTATCTTTTTCGCGCAGCCAGTCAAAACCAAATTCGCCATTCCATGAATCCAGCGGTCTAAAATATACAACTGCCAAAGCATCAGCATCGATATTAGAAACTTCTACATTTTTTGCTTTATTGGTGAGGCTGTTGCCTTGTGCACCGTGCATTTTTGCCGTTCCTGTACTGTTTACAACGGCTTCTTTGTCTGAATGCAGCAATGCTGTTTCGCTGCCGTGCAGTTTGGCTGTTCTGGCTTCAATATCTATTTTGTCGCTGCTGTTTATAAGGGCTGTACCGCTAAACAGGTTCATAAAACCAGATATTTTTTGCTGCATGGTTTTACTTAAAACATAAATGCGGGTTAAAGCGTTGAGCACATAATCGTTTGTGGTAATTTCAGTGCTTTGTGAGGCGTTTATCAACAGCTTTTTTACATTAATATGCAGTTCATCAGTATTTATTTCTATTTTTCGGCGTCCATCCATGTCAATAAAACTTTTGGACGCGTCTTGTAATAAAACGCTTCCCTGTGCATCGTTCATGAGCAATAGGTTATTGCTTCGGGTATGAAGTGCCTTAATATCATTGTTTTCTGTACTGTACCCGCTTTTTTGTTTTCGGCTGGACATGGTGCCAACTACAATTGGCATTTCGGCATTGTTTCCCTGAAAATCTACAAAAACCGTTTCGCCAATTTCAGGAATCCAGTGTGAGCCTTTTGCTTCACCGCCGTATTCCTGTACGATTGGTATATAAGGCGTTGTCTGTCCTTTCAATTTCTGCCAGGGCATTTGTACTTGTATGCCGCTAAGTCCTTCGGGATCGGCGTTGGCAATAACCACAGCAGTCTGGCTGCCGCAATAAGGAATTAAATCCGGATTTGTTTTGGGCGAAAAAACCGAATCGCTGGTGTTTACAGCTTTAAAATGGTTTTCATACCCGCCTCCATCATCGCAGGTATGCACAATTTCGGTTACGCGGTAGGTGCTTTCCTGCTGTTTATCAACACCGGTTATTTTAACGTTGTTTCCTACCGTAATGCCGGGAACTTCGCTCAATGCGTTGACCTCCATTAAACTGCCTGAAACTGCCCGCATTTTATTTTGGGCATATACGGCGCCTGTTTTTCGTCCTGATCCGCCGGCAGCATTTTGATTGAGCTGTATTATGGTGTTTTTGTTAAAAACAGCATTTGATTTATTGATAAAATTTTGATGAAAACCGTTTAGTTCTTTTCTGTAATTTAATGTATCATCTTTACTGTAATTTCCGTCGCGGTTGTCATTTTCTAAAACCGTAAAAGATACCGGCAGGAGTTTTATACTATACTTAAACTCCTGCATATTTACACCATAAATTAAATCCGGCTGTATTACATCGGCAGAATCCCCAAAAATTAAAACACGGCCGTTATCATAAAAATACTGTCCGTAGCGCATTGCCAGACGATTTAAAAAAGCAAAACAGCTTTCGTTATACTGTACGGTGTATGAAAAAACTTCTTTATAAAAAGGTCTTACCTGCATATCGATATTGTAACTTGATTTTACAAAATTTACAATATCGCTCAGCGTCATTGCCGTAAATGAGTTGGATTCCGGTCCGTTTTCTAATAAAATAGAAGTACTGCAGCCTTCTATCAAAAAGCTTTCTTCGATATTGTCTATATTTGATTTTTTCATGCTGACACCGGTAACGATTCCATAAAACTGCATGATATAGTTTTTAGGGTTTGCGTTCGCCATTGGGTCGTCAAGTCCGTCAATAGGTTTTATCTCAATACTTATTTTTTCGCCGTATAATTGCTGCGAAACCGGCATAACACTTTTAAATTCCTCTACTAATAAATCCTGCCGTATTTCCAGGGAAAATGTATGATGATCGTGAATTTTTTGTGTAATTTTTAAGCCGCTAAAATTGGTAATTACGGTTTGGCCAATTTTTATTGTGGTACTAGTTTGTAAAGCCATGATACGTCTGGATTAAAGATTATCTGTTTTCCAGCTGCTTTCAAATACAGTACTGCCAATTTTAACCTCGTTTGAAGTAAGCAAAATTTCGGTTGTCATAGGAGAAACCCCTTCACTTTGAAACCTTTTTCTAAAAGAAATACAGTAGGCTTTTTTAAAAGTCACATTTTTCATCGTGCTCATGGCATCTCTGCGGTAAAAAATAATTTCTCCGTCCTTTACACTGGTCTTAGAAACCATCCAGTCTGAAAATAAATCAGTCTGGGTACTTTCTACAACTAATTTAATGCTGCCTCCTTTTGTTTTACTGGCTGGTCTGCCATTATTGTCTGTGTGCTGGGTAAAATGAATATTAAACTCTAAAACAGTAAATGTTTCATTGTCTAATTTCAGCTTTGCTAAAAAACTCATATTTATATAGGTATTGATTAAGTTTCAGGCTTGAATAATATTTAACAACCTTAATCAATAAATGAGAAGTGATATTTAAGTAAATAAAATATTACATAAATGAATTTCAAATGTAGTAAATAAAATTAAAATATAGGAAATATAATACTTTTTAACATTTCAAAGTCTTATACTCCTGTACTACAAAAAGAAAAACCTGCAATGATTGCTCATTGCAGGTTTTTCTTTTCTAATTTTAAAATCTTATTTTTTAATAGAATCTGCCGGCATTGTTCTAACAGTATCTGTAGAAGTTGTATCTACTTCAGGACCAACAGTGTCAATCATAGTTTCTGTAGAATCTGCTGCTGCAGGTTCGATGGTTGTTTCGTTCTTCTTACATGAAAATGCCAATCCTGCCAGCAGGATCAATAATGCAATTTTAGTTTTTAATATCGTTTTCATAATTATATTTTTTACTGTTTGTATTGAACTTAATATTTCAAATTTAAAAAACTGGAAGTCAATACAATTACATAATTATTACTATCATTTATAAAAATCCAAGAAATATTACTCTTCGTACATTTCCATCCAAAGGCGCGTTTCTTCCAGATCGAGTTCTTTTTCTATTTTTCGGAAAATTTCTTCGTTTACAGAACCCTTTTTGTGCATGCTCTCTAGTTTACTGCGTTCAACGTTCAAAAGATCGATTTGAACTCTGGTAAACTCATTAAAAATCTGGCCGTCTAATACTTTTCCGTTTCCAAAAAAGTTAGCCGGAAGTTCTGTTTTTTGCAAACGGTTAAATTTTACTTCGTATTTGCTTTTGATGTTGTGCAGTAATTCATCATCTAATAAAGAAAAATTATCTTCAATATGCGAAATGGTTTCAGAAACGATTACGTTGCGGACATTATATTCTTCTGCTAAAATAGAATAGCGTTCGATTTTGAGTTTTTTAATTAGCCACGGAAGCGTAAGCCCCTGAATAACCAATGTTGACAATATCACACAGAAAACCAAATATATAATTAAATTACGAAGCGGAAATTCATCTGTTTTATTCAACATTAACGGAAGTGCCAGAGCAGCAGCCATCGAAACCACACCGCGCATACCAGACCAGCCAAAAACAATCATGTTTCGATAATCAAATTCTTCTTTTTCACGAATTCTTTTACTTAACATTCTAGGAATAACTGTGGCTGGAATCACCCATAAAAAACGAACAACAATAACTACAATACTAATTACTGATCCCCAGATAAATAAAGCATTACCTGAGTAATTGCTGATGCCTTCCATAATCTGGCGCAGCTGAAGACCAATTAAAATAAAAATTAATCCGTTGAGAATGTTATTTAAAACATCCCATATAGTATTGGTCATGATTCGGCTTTCATGAGAAAAAATAGCTCCTGTTCTTGCCGCTAAAAAAAGACCCGTTGCAACTACCGCTAAAACTCCTGAACCATGAAAATGTTCTGCAATTAAATACGATGCAAAAGGTGTCAGCAAAGTAAGCGTTACTTCGATAATGTCATCGCAGACAAATTTTTTATGAATGTAATACATGATAAAACCAACTGCCAAACCTACTGCAATACCCAGAACCGACATTAAAACAAAGTTTAATCCTGCCTGCCATAAAACGAAATTTCCTGCTGTAATAGCCGTAAGAGCATATTTGTAAGCAACAAGACCACTGGCATCATTTACGAGACTTTCTCCTTCTAGAATAGCAATTAATCTGGGATGCAGCCCTAAACCTTTAGTAATCGCTGTTGCCGAAACTGCATCCGGAGGCGAAACAATAGCGCCAAGTAAAAAAGCTAACGGCCAGGAAATATCATCTATAAGCCAGTGCGCCACAACAGCGACCAAACCTGTAGTAAAAAAAACCAAACCAACAGCTGCTAACGTTATGGGGCGTATGGTTTGTTTAAAATCTGACCAGCTTGTATGCCACGCCGCATGGTATAAAAGAGGCGGCAAAAAGATAATAAAAACAATTTCCGGGCTCAGTGCTATTACCGGAAGCCCCGGAATAACGCTGATAATTACACCGCACATTACCAAAACAATAGGAATTGGAAAATTATATCTTTTACTTATTAAACTAAGAAAAGCTACGCCAAAGAGTAACATTATAATTACTGTGATATTTTCCATTTTTTACTGCGGGTATTTTATTGTTTAGGATTATAATTTCTGGGTACTAAATTAAGATTTTATGATAATTAAATTAGAATAACACTAAAAAAGTATATCCAATTTATTGACTTATATCAAACTTTTAGATTCCGGACAACTGTACATTTGAAATCCAATTATTTTAAAAAGTTTCAAAACACAATACAATGATAAGTACAGAAATAAGTCCGTTAGTACAATTTGGAATAACCAGTAAAGAACGGGTAGAAAACGCCCTCGAACAGCTTAAAAACGGAAAAGGAATTATCGTAACCGATGATGAAGACCGCGAAAATGAAGGCGATCTGATTTTTTCTGCACACCACATGAATACTGCAGATATGGCTTTAATGATTCGTGAATGCAGCGGTATTGTCTGTCTCTGCCTTCCAAATGAAAAAGCAGACCAGCTCGACCTTCCTTATATGGTAAAAGAAAATACAAGCAGTTTCCAGACTCCTTTTACCATTACGATCGAAGCCAAAAAAGGCGTTACAACCGGAGTTTCTGCTGCTGACAGAATTACAACCATTAAAGCCGCCATTGCGCAAAATGCTAAACCGGAAGATCTGGCAAGACCCGGACATATTTTTCCGCTTCGTGCGAGAGATAATGGCGTTTTAGAGCGAAACGGCCATACTGAAGGAAGTGTCGATTTAATGAAACTGGCGGGTTTACAGCCCGAAGCCGTTCTTTGCGAATTAATGAATGAAGACGGCAGCATGGCTAAACTGGACAAAATTATTAGCTTTGCACAACAGCACGACTTAGTAGTTTTATCTATCGAAGATATTCTACACTACCGTAAATTTGTGCGTGATTATAACTAAAAATGATATACGAACAGCTTGGTAATTATATTAGAAAAAGCATTGAAGTTTCGGATGAAGATTTAAATACTATTCTCTCCTATTTCAAACCTTTGAAAAAAAGTAAAAATGAGTTACTGCTGGCACAGGGACAAACCAGCCAGCAGACTTTTTTTATTGGAAAAGGCTGTATAAGAATCTTTTTTATTAATGAAGAAGGAAAAGACGTTACCCGATATATTGCTTTTGAAAATCAGTTTGCCACAGCTTTAGTCAGTTTTATAACCAAAATGCCCGCTCAGGAAAATATTCAGGTAATCGAGAAATCTGAATTACTCGCCATCACACACGAAGATTTTAATCATTTAATGAAGATTATTCCGCAATGGCGAGAGTTTTACAGCAATTATTTAGAGAAAGCTTATGTAAATAATGCCAATCGGTTAATGTCGTTTACCACTATGGACGCTTTGGAACGTTACAATCAATTACTCAAAATTAATCCCACTATTGTAAAAAGACTGCCAAATAAAATAGTGGCTTCTTATATCAACATTTCTCAGGAAACGCTGAGCAGGTTGAAATCTAAAGTTTGAGGTTTTTCTTTAACACATAGAAACATAGTTTTTTAACTTGAAAGAAGGCGTTTCACTTGCATTAACAACCATAGTAACTATGTTTGGAAAGCAGGCTTACTTTCGAATTCTTTTAGTAATAGTAAATCTATGCTTCTATGTGTTTAAAAGGACAATCATTGCGGAGATGTCTCCTTCGTCGACATGACAATATGAATAAAAAAGCCGAATCTAAATAAGATTCGGCTTTTTTAATATTTATGACTCACAGCTGCTGCAAGAAACAAGGCTCGTTACTAATTCTTTAGAAACACTCTGGCTTCTTTGGTAGTACAAACTTTTAACTCCTTGCTGCCAGGCTTCGATCATTAAACGGTTTACATCTTTAATCGCTAATTCAGCCGGAATATTAAGATTTAAACTTTGTCCCTGATCTACAAATTTCTGACGAATTCCTGCCTGCTGTACAATTTCTAACTGGCTGATTTCTTTAAATGTTTTAAAAACATCTTTTTCATTTTGAGAAAGCTGTGACATATGCTGAACACTTCCTCCGTTTAGCATAATTTCTCTCCAGACTTCTTCATTGTCTAAACCTTTTTCTTCAAGTAATTTTTTCAGGTATTTGTTCTTACGCATGAAATTACCTTTGCTTAATCCAGCTTTATAATAATTACTGCTGAAAGGTTCGATTCCTGGTGAAGTCTGTCCTAAAATTGCCGAAGATGAAGTCGTTGGAGCAATTGCCATTGTAGTTGTATTACGTCTTCCGTAACCTTTTAACAATTCTGGTTCACCGTAAATTCTAGCCAGTTCCTGACTTGCTTTATCTGCTTTATCGCTTATATGTTTGAAAATCTCTGTTGTTTTCATTTTAGCTTCCATTCCTTCAAACGGAATCATATTTTTTTGCAGGTAAGAATGCCATCCTAAAACTCCTAATCCAAGCGCACGGTGTCTTTTAGCAAATTTATTTGCTGCAGAAAGATAATAGTTGCCTTCTGTTTTTTCGATGAATTCCTGTAAAACAGCATCTAAGAAAAAGATCGCCAGTTTTACTGCTTCAGTATCTTTCCATTCTTCATACAACTCTAAGTTCATAGAAGACAGACAGCAGATAAATGATTCGTCATGAGTTGACGGAAGCATAATCTCACTGCATAAATTACTTGCATTGATTCTTAGGTTTTGATCCTTATAAACCTGCGGTTTGTTTTTATTTACGTTATCACTGAAAAAGATATACGGAAGTCCTTTCTGCTGACGGCTTTCTAATACTTTTGCCCAAATTTGTCTTTTATCTGCATCACCATCAATCATTTCCTGCATCCAGTAATCCGGCACACAGATTCCGGTAAATAAATTCTGGATTGGATTTCCAATACTTTTAATTTTCAAAAACTCCTCGATATCCGGGTGGTCAATATCTAAATATGCTGCAAATGCACCGCGGCGCACTCCGCCTTGTGAAATCGTATCCATAGCCGTATCAAAAAGTTTCATAAAACTTACGGCGCCGCTGCTTTTCCCGTTATCGGTTACGGCACTTCCGCGCTCACGCAATTCTCCAAAATAACCAGATGTTCCACCGCCTATTTTAGTCTGCATGATTACTTCGCCTAATTTATGTGTAATTCCTTCAATTTTATCCGGAACGTGAACGTTAAAACAAGAAATAGGCAGACCTCTTTCGGTTCCCATATTAGCCCAAACCGGCGAGCTGATACTCATCCAGCCGCGTTCGATCATTTCTACAAAAGACTCTTTTAATTCTGGCTTGTATAATCTTCTGGCAGCAGCCGTACAAATTCTGTCAATTGCACCTTCTACTGTTTCTCCTTTTAAAAGATAACCGCGATTTAAAATTTGTTCACTCTCAGAGTTCTTCCACCACATTTTGGTTCCTGCTTCATTATGCGGAAGACTATTTACTTCATTTGGATCTATTGTATTCATATTGTGCTGCTTTTTAGAAAAGGTCGTTTGCCGTGATGCTTTTATCGTGTTTGGTATATTCTACAGGGCGTTTTGCAAAGAAATCGTCCAGACTGTTGGCAAAAACTTCTTCTTCAAACCAAGCCAGAGCTTTGTAGTCTTCAATATTAACGTTGAATATTGTTGGAATTCCAATTTGTTTCAGGCTTTCGTCAATTCTAAATTTCATAAAATTGACTAAATCACCTTTTTTAATACTTTCAATTTCACCTTCTTCAAATATCCAGTCTAATATGTCTGATTCGACTGCGATAGAATCTTTAACTGTCTCTCTAACTAACTCTAAAGTTGCAGCATCAAAATAATCCGGAAATTCTTCTCTGATTTTATTGATGATATAGATTCCTCCATTTGCATGAATCTGCTCATCGATAGAAGTCCAGGCAATAATGTTGCTCACATTTTTCATGTAACCTTTAAATCTTGTAAAAGAAAGCAAGATGGCAAACTGGCTGAAAAGCGAAACATTTTCGATCAGAATGCTGAATAAGATCAGCGAAACCATATATTTTCTGTTGTCCTGAGATTTAGTGTCTTTAAGTACATTTGAAAGATAATCTACACGACGACGAATAACTGGTACATCCAGAAGTTTTTCAAATTCATCATTATAACCTAACACTTCCAAAAGACGAGAATATGCTTCAGAATGTCTGAATTCACACTCTGCAAAAGTACTTCCCAAGCCATTAAATTCTGGTTTTGGAAAATGCTCGTAAATGTTTCCCCAAAAACTTTTTACAGCTACCTCGATCTGTGCAATTGCCAGCAGACTGTTCTTTACCGCTGTTTTCTCTACCAAGGATAAGTGAGCATGAAAATCCTGAGTATCAGCAGTAAAATCAACTTCTGTATGAACCCAATACGCTTTATTTATCGCTTCTGTAAATTGTAAAACCTCCGGGTATTCAAAAGGTTTATAATTGACTCTTTTATCAAATATAGACATATATATAGTATTTATCGGTGACTAATTTAGAATAGAAAACAAACAGGATTTGAGGGTGAGTAACTGCGTTTTCTATACATACAAAATTAACCCCTCAATTTTCTATTGTCTAAGTTTTGATGTTAAAAATCCGGGCAATTATCAACAGTAAAGAACAATGTTAAAAACCATTAAAAAAACTATTTATTAACAGCTGCATAATTTTCCGTAGTTACCGAATTATCAGTTATTTATACTAAATCTAAATAGAGTTGTCAACAAAAAAAACAGAAATATTACTTGAAACAAAAAAACAGTTATCAACAGATAAATTTCAATTTTAGTCATTTTTAGCCAAAATCTGATAAATTTTGAAGGGTATATTTCGTCATGAAAAGGCCTTCATTTAAGTAAGAAAGAAAAACTGTTGATAGTCAAAATGTTATACTTATAAAAAAGTTAAAATACTAATTACCAATATTTTAAATTAATTATAATAAAAAAAATATTAAACACTATTAAACTAAAACATAAAATTATTGTCTTACAATTTTAAAAAATCGATATAGTTGAAACAGAAAACCGGAAATGCAGAAATAAATTAAAAAATCATTAGAATTAAACTTTTGGGTACAATAAAACTTGATTTAAAAATATTAATCTTTACATTTGCGGTTATTTTGATTTATTCTAAATAGACATTTATTTCATCTATAATTTTTGGACGTTATACTCCAATAAACAACATAACAAAACATGAAAAAGAATCTTTTTATTTCTTTAGCATTAGCGGCAGTGTTCTTTGTTAATGCACAGCAAAAAAACACCTTATTAGAGCAGTCTTTCTGGAAAACATCTCCAACTGTTGAAACGGTTAAAGCTGAAATTGCAAAAGGAAACAATCCAGCCGAAGCAAACATAAATGCTTTTGATGTAACTACGCTGGCAATTAACAATGATGCACCAATTGCAGCAATTAAATTCTTAATTGAGCAGCCTGGAAACTCAATAACAAAATTAACGCATGACAACCGTATTTATTTACACTGGGCAGCATATAGAGGAAATACAGAATTGGTTGAATATTTAATAGCAAAAGGTTCTGATGTTAAATTTGAAGACAGCCACGGAACTACTCCAATAGATTTTGCTGCTTCTAACGGACAATCCAATCCTGCTTTATATGATGCTTTTTTTAAAGCCGGAATCGATCCTAAGAAAAAATATAATAATGGTGCCAACTTATTGCTTTTAGCCATTTCTTCTGATAAAGATTTAAAAGCTGCTGATTATTTTGCAACAAAAGGAATGTCTCTTAAAGATGTAGATAATGACGGAAATACTGCTTTTGTTTATGCGGCAAGATCTGGGAATATTGATCTTTTGAAAAAGCTTTTGGCAAAAGGAGTAAAAACAAATGATAATGCATTGTTTACAGCTGCTCAGGGAAGCCGAAGAGAAACCAATACAATCGAAACTTATAAATATTTAGTTGAAGAAGTAAAACTGAAACCAACGGCACAAAATAAAACTGGACAAAATGTATTACATATTTTAGCCGGAAAACCAAATCAGGCAGAAATTGTAAAATACTTTTTGAGCAAAGGTACTGATGCTAACAAAGCAGATAAAGAAGGAAACACTCCTTTAATGGCAGCAGCTTCGGCACGAGAAACAGCTGTTTTAGAGATTTTACTTCCTGTCGCTAAAAATATCAACGCTCAAAATCTAAAAGGTGAATCGGCTTTGACAAATGCGGTTAGATATGGAACGCCAGAAGCTGTAAATATACTTTTAAACAAAGGCGCTGATGTAAATGTAAAAGACAAAGACGGAAACAATCTAGGTGTTTATTTAGTACAATCTTACCGTCCGGCAGGAAAAGACAATGCTGCAGATCCGTTTAATACTAAAGCAAAATTATTGCAGGATAAAGGTTTAAATTTAGCAGCGGCTCAAAAAGACGGTAACACTTTGTATCATTTAGCAATTACAAAAAATGACGTTTCGCTTCTTAAAAAAATTACAGATTTAAAAGTAGATGTAAATGCAAAAAACAAAGATGGTTTAACCGCTTTGCACAGAGCTGCTATGACATCTAAAGATGATTCTATCTTGAAATATCTTATTTCTGCAGGAGCAAAAAAAGACATTAACACTGAGTTTGACGAAACTCCTTATGCTCTGGCTAAAGAAAATGAGTTACTTACAAAAAATAATGTCTCAATTGACTTTTTAAAATAGCTTTTTAAAGTTATGAGTTTTGAGTTATAAGTTATGAGTTGTAGACTACTTATACATTATAACTCAAAAAAAACTCATAATTCAAAACTCATAATTCAAAACTCATAATTCATAACTCAAAACTCATAATTCAAAACTCATAATTCACAATTAATTAAAATGAAATCTATACTTAAAATCGTTCTTATATTCTTTGTTGCTTTACATGCAAATGCACAATCGAGCAAATACAAATGCATGCTGCAAATGACAAATTATATGGGAGAAGGTGCTTATATCGTTGTATCGCTTATTAACCCAAGCGGTGCTTACGAAAAAACACTTTATGTAATGGGCGACGACAAAAAATGGTACAAATCATTAAAAGAATGGAATAAATTCCACGCTCAGAAAAGTGAAGACATCAGCGCAAAAACCGGAGCATCTGTTACGGGAGGTGACCGCAGTGTTACCACAATCGAAATTGAAGATTCTAAAATCAATAAAGGTTACAAACTGCGTTTTGAGTCAGCAGTTGAAGATCAGAAATATTATGTGAGCGATCTTGAAATTCCGCTTACAACAGAAGGTCTTGCTGACAAAACAGAAGGTAAAGGTTACATTAAATATGTAAGACTGAACAAAATATAATCTTATTTTAACTTACATAAGCATGAATTATTTTTCTGCTTAAACTTAAAATCCGAGCTTTGTCAAAGTTGTAAAAACCTTGACAAAGCTTTAAATATTTTATTACATTTTTAGAATACACTAAATGACTCTTTCCTTCTGGCGCTACGCACATTTGGCTCTGGCCTTATTTTCTTCGATATTTCTGCTTTTAGCTTCTGTTACCGGAATCATTCTCGCAGTCGATGCAGTACAGGAAAAAACGCTTCCGTACAAAGCTGCTGATTTTGATAAAATTACTTTGGGAGAAACACTGCCGGTATTAAAAAAAGAATACTCAGAAATTACCGAATTGAGTGTCGATTACAATGAGTTTGTAACACTCCAGGCCATTGATAAAGACGGAAATGATGTGAATGCTTATATTGATCCTAAAACAGGAAAAGTATTAGGAACGCCTGCAAAAAAGAGTGAATTTATTAAATGGATTACAGGTTTTCATCGTTCGCTGTTTCTTCATGAAACCGGCCGATTCTTTGTGGGCGTGATTTCTTTTTGTTTACTGTTAATTTCAATTTCGGGATTTGTACTGGTTTTAAAAAGACAAAGAGGCATCCGCAACTTCTTTTCAAAAGTAATTAAAGAATATTTTGCACAATATTATCATGTTGTTTTAGGTCGTCTGGCTTTAATTCCAATTTTGATTATCGCACTTACCGGAACTTATTTATCGCTGGAAAGGTTTAACTTTTTTATGGGTGAAGAAAAAGCAAAACCGGTAAAAACAGAACTTTCGGCGGAAGCCGAAAAAACTTCGGTATTTAAAACCACATTTCTTTCTGATGTAAAGAAAATCGAATTTCCCTTTACAGATGATCCTGAAGAATATTATATCATTGAACTAAAAGACCGCGAAATTGAAGTTAATCAGGTTGACGGCACTTTACTTTCAGAAAAACGTTCGCCTTTTACTGTTCAGTTATCGGCTTTAAGCCTTGACCTGCATACAGGAAGAATTAATGCTGTCTGGGCTGTGATTTTAGCCATTGCGTGTCTTAACATTCTTTTCTTTATTTATTCTGGTTTTACTATTACTTTAAAACGAAGATCAAGCCGGATTAAAAATAAATTCAAAGCCAATGAAAGCAACTATATTTTGCTGGTTGGTTCTGAAAACGGAAGCTCATTTCGATTTGCCAATGCTATTGCGAAGCAGTTAATGAGCCATGGAAAAAAAGTTTTTACAGCCGAATTAAATAGTTTTTCGGTTTACCCAAAAGCTGAGCATATTATTGTTTTTTCATCTACACATGGTTTAGGTGATCCGCCTTCGAACGCCAGAAAATTTAAAACCCTTTTACAAAAACAAAACCAAGAACAGAAAATTAAGTTTTCGGTTGTTGGTTTTGGATCAAAATCTTATCCTGATTTCTGTCAGTTTGCTGTTGAAATCGATCAGCTTCTGGAAAATCAAAATTGGGCAGAACGCTTTTTAGATTTACAAACCGTTAATGATAAATCGGCAGTTGAGTTTACAGAATGGGTGAAATTATGGAGTGAGAAAACCGAAATTCCGCTTGCCTCTACTCCATCGCTGTACAACCATGTTCCAAAAGGTTTACAGAAATTAATGGTTTTAGATAAAACGCCAATTTCAGATACTGAACATACTTTTATTTTAACACTGCGTGCCAATAGCCGAACGAAATTTGCTTCTGGCGATTTACTGGCTGTTTATCCTGCCAATGATTCGAGAGAACGCCTCTACTCTATTGGAAATCATTCCGGAAATGTACAATTGGTTGTAAAACTGCATCCAAACGGATTAGGTTCTGGATATTTAAACAATCTGGAACCAGGCGATACTATTAAAGCCAGAATTATTAATAATCATGCTTTCCATTTCCCAAAGAAAGCGTCAAAAGTGGCTTTTATTTCTAACGGAACAGGAATCGCTCCTTTTCTTGGAATGATTGAACAAAATAAAGCTAAGAAAGAAATACAGCTTTACAGCGGATTTAGAATGGAAACGCCGACACTGCTGGCTTATAAAAAGTTTGCCAATATAATGATCCAAAAAGAATATCTGGATAATTTTCATGTCGCTTTATCACGAGAAGCCGAACATATTTATGTAATGGATTTGATAAAAAGGGATACCGCATTTTTTGTTAATTTATTGAAAGACGGCGGTGTAATCATGATTTGCGGTTCGCTTGCAATGCAGAAAGATGTAGAAGTGATTCTGGGTGAATTGTGTCGTGATAACGGAATGCTAAATCTCGATGATTACAAGGAAAAAGGACAAATTTTAACCGATTGTTATTAGGAGTGCAATTTTAGATTGTAGATAGTTGATTGTAAATAGTTGATTGTTGAGATTGAAATTGATATTGATATTGATATTGACATTGACATTGAAATTGATATTAATAGATTAATTTAATTCATAGTAAACCAAAAGCCCAATATGCACAAATTATTGTCACATAAATTCTTAATCCTGCTTGTAATTACCTGTTGTTTTTCAGCACATTCACAGGTATTGCGAAAAAGAACTACTCTGCTTATGGGCGGACGTTTTGACATTAGTATTGTGGCAAAGGATTCTCTAACTGCCGAACAAAATATAAACGAAGTGATTACCGAAATTACCCGAATTGAAAACCTAATTTCTGACTGGAAACCGGATTCGCAGGTTTCTCAGGTAAATCAAAATGCCGGAATCAAACCCATAAAAGTGGATCGCGAAGTATTTGAACTTGCACAAAGAGCTTTAAAATTATCAGAAATAACCAACGGCGGATTTGATGTTAGTTTTGCCGCAATGGACCGAATCTGGAAATTTGACGGATCAATGACCGAAATGCCTTCGGTGGAAGCCATAAAAAAATCGGTTGAGAAAGTGGGTTATAAAAACATTATTTTAGATTCTGTTCAATCTACAATTTTCTTAAAACTAAAAGGAATGAAGATTGGTTTTGGCGCTTTAGGTGAAGGCTACGCAACCGATAAATGCCGTACAATGATGATTGCAAAAGGCATTGAAGCCGGAATTGTAAACGGTTCCGGAGATATGAGCACCTGGGGGAAACAGCCCAACGGACAGCCCTGGAAAATTGGAATCACAAACCCGTTTAAACCAGAAAAACTTCTGGCAGTTGTTCCTTTAAATCAAGGTGCGGTCACTACATCCGGCAGTTATGAAAAGTTCGTTATTTTTAACGGAAAACGATATTCTCACATTATAAATCCTGCAACCGGATATCCAGCAACGGGTTTGTGCAGCGTGACTGTCTTTGGTCCAAATGCCGAAACCGCAAACGGATTAAGCACTTCAATGATGGTTTTGGGACAGACAGAAGGCTTGCTTTTACTTCAAAAATTTCCAGATTACAGCTGTGTAATGATTACTGATAACGGAAAAGTTATTAAGTCTAAAAATTTCTCAATTAAAAAGTTCAAAGCAAAATTGTAAATTTAAGATACTAAGATTCTAAGGTGCTGAGGCTCTAAGTTTTCAGCACGGTTTTTCATTATAACAATTACTGCTTATTTCCAACATTAAAATCTCTAATGAAAATCTAATAATCTTCTAACAGGTTTATTTAGATCAAATTTAAATAATACTATAAGTTTGCTGCCATATAAAATCAGTACAACTTAAAATATGAGATTTTTTTACTTTCTCCTTTTCATGATAACCCTTTCTGGCTGGTCTCAAACTGGAAAAATTACAGGAAAAGTAACCTTCACTACTAACGAAATTGCCACAGGTGCTTCAGTACAAATCAGCGGTACAAAAAAATTTGCCGTTGTTGATAACGATGGTCAATTTGAATTTAGAAACCTTTCTTACGGAAATTATACATTGGAAATTTCTTCAATGGAAGCCCAAAACAAAAGTGTAAATATTGTTTTAAATCGTCCTTCACAACAAATTACGATTTCTCTGGAAAAAATAACGGATCCAAAAGCTTTAAACGAAGTATTGATTCAGAAAAAAACTGCCAAAAAAGAAATTATCGAAAAAGGCTTTTCTGTAAATGTTATCGAAACTCAGGAGGCGGCCAAAAGAAATATCCAAACCAATGATTTATTAGGACAGTCTGCGGGAGTCAGAATCAGACAAAACGGAGGTTTAGGTTCTAGCGTAAATTACAATCTAAACGGAATGTCGGGCAACGCCATCCGAATATTTATTGACGGAATTCCTATTTCTACTTACGGTTCATCTTTTAATTTAAATAGCATTCCTCCTGCTTTAATTGAAAGAATTGAAGTTTACAAAGGTGTAATTCCGGCACATTTAGCCGATGATGCTTTGGGCGGCGCTATTAATGTAATCCTGAAAAAAGGAGCTAAAAATTCGTTGAATGCTTCTGTATCTTATGGTTCATTTAATACCATTCAATCAAATTTTAATACGACATACCGCGACAAATCTGGTTTTACTTTAAAAGGATCAGGATTTTATAATTACTCTGACAATAATTATGAAATATGGGGGAAATTTGCCCGTGACGTACAGGCCGATGGTGTAATGAAACAAATACGCGCTAAACGTTTTAATGATGCTTATCGTTCTTATGGAGGCCGTTTTGAACTTGGTTTTACAGATGTGGAGTGGGCTGATACTTTTTTGGTGGGCATAAATATGTCTGATGATTATAATGAAATCCAGCATGGGCAGGCAATGTCTACTCCATATAAAGGAAGGTTTACAGAAGCAGATGCCAAAGTAATAAGCATTAATTACGCTAAAAAAGATTTTATAATAAAAGGCCTTGAATTTAATATTAATTCAGTTTTCAGCCAGAGAAATGAGGTTTTAAACGATACCGTAAAATGGAATTACAACTGGTTTAACGAAAAAGCAATTGGCCTTAAAGGTCTTCCTATTCTAACACCAAACGGAGCACAGCAGGGAGCACCGACAATTCTTCATATTAATAATAAAATTTTCAGTACAAGGGGCGGTTTAAATTATTCTGTAAATGAAAATCACAGATTCGTATTCAGTACAATGCTCTACTCATTTATGAGAGATGATTACGATGAAATGAAATCTGAACTGGAAAGAAATTTTCAGCAGAAACGCGACCTGCAAAAAAACATTTTATCATTTGCCTACGAATTTGAAGGTCTTGGTTCCCGCTTAAGAACAATTGTATTTGGTAAAAGATACAACCAAAAAACGGAGCAGAGAACTCCTGTTTTGACTACAACAAACGGACAGACTACAATTACCGAAAATCTGGAAAATAACAATACGACTTTTTACGGATACGGATTTGCAGCATCTTATTTTGTTCTGCCTAAATTAATGTTATCAACATCTGCAGAAAAGGCAATCAGGCTTCCGTCTGAAAATGAAATTTTTGGTAATCCCGGTGAAAATCAAACTTCAAATAGTTCATTAAAACCTGAGCAGAGTAATAACTTAAATGTTGGTCTTCGATTTGGTCCTTTTAAAATTAATGAACACAAATTCAGTTTTTCGGGTTCAGGATTCTGGAGAAATTCTAAAGATAAAATTGTGCGCCAGTTCAGCACCAGAGTTAATGAGGCTCTGCAGGCAACGCCATCTGTAAATATGGGAACTGCACAATCTCTTGGTTATGAAGCTTCATTAGAATATTCGAATAAAAACAAATTGTTTGTATCAATGAATATGTCACGATTTAATTCATTGTTCAAACTCAAATACGATCCAAACGGTAAAATTTATGACAATTATAATAAGCAGTATCCAAATGAACCTTACTTCATTATCAATGCAAATGCACAATACAACTTTAAAAATGTATTGCAGGAAAAATCAGAATTGAACCTGTACTACAATTTTAGTTATGTAGGTGAATTTTATACAACATGGCTTCAAACAGAAATGGACAAAACTCCATCGCAGTTTCCTCATGATCTGGGTTTAAGTTACATCTTTCCAAGCAAAAGATATATTGTAAGCTTTGATGCTAAAAACATAACCAACGAAGAGGTTTATGACAATTTTGCGGTTCAAAAACCCGGAAGAGCTTTCTATTTAAAAGTAAACTACATACTCAATAAATTTTAGTAACTAATTAATAACTTTTAATGTAATAAATATGAAAAAAATACATTTAAACTACTGGCATGTGGATTGGTTTTTACCACATTTGCGCTGACAAGCTGCAGCAGTGACGATAATAAAAATGAAGAAACTCCTGATCCTGCTCCAACAGAAGACAGATGGATAACTGTTGCCGGTGCTGTAATGCAGACTAACCCCGGAGACGGAGACGGCGGAACTAAAGTATTTTCTGTAAGCAAAGCAGATGCAAAAAATCCAAATGTATCTATTGATGTTTACGAAAACGGAGAACCTGTTCAGTCAAGCAGAACAGCACGTTTACAATCATCTGTAGATGGAAAAACACTTTTTAATATTACTTACACAGGTGCAAACGGAGGTCAGTTTATGACTTATAATGTAAATGGAGGTAAAAACTTCGTTCAGTCAGGACAAACAGTAAGCATTGCACAATATGCAGGAGCATCGCCAAGATGGGTGAAACTTTTTGACGGCGACAAAACCGGTGTAGCTGTAAACGTAACCGCTCCTGTTGTAAAAACAGAAGATGATGGAAAAACATACAAATACACAAGAGGTTCTGCAACCGTATTAAGCTTAGATTTCCAAAAAATTAATATTTCTACTTACGAACAATATGAAATTGCTTTATCTGCTGCAGAAGAAGCTTTAGGACATCATATTTTCCGTTTAGATGCTCCAACCTTAAATAAAGCAGGAGACAAACTGATTATTGGAACATGGATGCGTAAAACAAATCCGGCTACAGGAACAAACGAAAGTACATTTGATCGTTTAGGATCTAAATCGGTTGTAGTTGATTATCCTTCATTAAAAAATCCTAAAGTGATTACTTCTACAGTTGGTTTTGGCGATACAAGCGGATACAGAAGTTTTAACAGCTTTGCAGCGAATGATGGAAATATCTATCAGGCAACTCAAAGAGATACTAAAAAAGGTTCTTATATCCTGAAAATCAATCAAAGCAACGAATACGACAACTCTTATTCTTTTAGTTTAGATGCTGCTCTTGGAATTACAGGTTCTTACATCGACGCCTGGAGATATGTAGGAAACGGAATTGCATATGCTGTTTATCACCATAATGCAAATGATCAGGGATACGTTGCAAGACTTGACCTAAACGCAAAAACAGCAAAATTAGTAGATGGAATTGCTTACGATGCGGACTTAAATTTTGGCCAATACCAAGGTTTTGTAGTTGACGGAAACGAAATTTACATTGCGGTTACTCCAGTTGGCAAAGATGGAAATATCTATATTATTGATGCAGTAACAGGTGCCGTTACAAAAGGTGCAAAATTGGTTAACAAACCAGGAAACCACTACATTGGTGTTTTCTAAAAACGATAACTTGAGTTATAGCGATAATTCTTGATTTTTTTTTAATGGTGACATTCCGCTTCAGTTTTGGAGCGGAATGTTTTTTTTAATTACCTGATAAATATTTACTTAACATATTTTTATTATTAATAATTAAATATAAATGTACTTTTGTAAGATTTTTAATAATTAAATATAACATGAAAAATTATCTATTTCGATCTTTTACCGCATTATCAATATTACTTTTTATAAGTTGTTCATCTAACGACTTTTCAGAAGAAGAAAAAGATCAAACATTAACCCCTGAAGCAAATTTTTTATTTACTGGAAATAATCAATCTGCACCGGCAACAATTAATTTTGAAAATACATCTACTAATGCAACAGATTATTCATGGGATTTTGGAGACAACAAATCTTCAATAGAAAAAAATCCTACTCACATATATGTCGATCCAGGTATATATATTGTAAAATTAATTGTAAATCGACCTGGAGGCACATCAATTACAGTAAAAAATATTACTATTACAGCTCCGCCAGCACCAGCAAATGCCGGATAGCTTTCTTAAAAAAAATGCTCCTTTAATAAATATTAAAGGAGCATTTTTTTTAGTTCTTTTACTCTATTTTACTTTTATATCAATTGTTGAAACCGGAATTCCATTTCCTGTAGACGCCTTTAACTGAATACTTTCTTTCTTTCCATTTGATTGAATTATCGCAATACACTTTCCATTAAACAGCTTGCAGGAATTAGCTTTAAAAGAATCCAAATTAGCTTGATAGCCATTATCAACACCAACTAATTTTCCTCCGCCAGAAACTTCAAAATTGATTAAATCCATTGCGTTTGGCACTAAATTTCCGTCTTTATCAGTCATGGAAACGGTTACGTAAACCAAATCGTAAGTATCGTTTTTGATTGTAGTTTTTTCAGCTTTTAAATCAATTTTAGAAGCTTCTCCTGCTGTATGGATTTCTTTTTCTAAAACCACTTTTCCGTTCTTTCTGGAAATCGCTTTTAATGTTCCTGGCTCAAATTTTACACGCCAAGAAATATGCAGATCATCATTTTGTTTGGCTTTTTTTCCGAGTGATTTGCCATTTAAGAACAATTCTACTTCATCGGCATTATTATAATACGCCCAAACTTCTACTTCTTGATCTTTTTTCCAATTCCAATGCGGTAAAATATGCAGAACCGTTTTATTTGACCATTCGCTTTGGTACATATAATACACATCTTTTGGAAGTCCGGCTAAATCAACAATCCCGAAATAAGAACTTCTTGCAGGATACGGATATGGATCAGGTTCTCCGATATAATCAAAACCTGTCCAGATAAAAGTTCCCGCCATGAAATCCTGTTTTTTAATTGTTTTCCAGTTCTCTTCGTGGGTTGCTCCCCAATACGATTTTACCTGATCGTAAGCCGAAACTGTCCAATCTGCATTTCCGTCAAACGGAGCGCCATGTTTGGTTGGCCAGGCTTTAATTCCGTCAGGAAAATCATAATGACCGCGTGTTTCTAAAGCCGAAACACTTTCTGAAGCCAATATTTTTTGTCCTTTAAATTTCGTTGGAAAATCTTTATAATCTTCATGTTTGTAATTGAATCCCAAAAGATCTAAAGCTCCCGATTGGTAAATGAAGTTTTTCTCAATTACATTTTCCGTCAAAGCCGAAGTTACAGGACGAGTGACATCTAAAGATTTAACAATCTTGGCCAATTCTCTTGTAATCGCAATTCCAGTCGAATCAAACTGTTCCCTAATTTCGTTACCAATACTCCACATCATAACCGATGGATGATTACGGTCTCTTTTGATAAAATCTTCCAAATCCTGTTTGTGCCAGGCATCCCAATCTTTGTGGTAATCGTTGGTTACTTTTTTCTTTTTCCAAACGTCAAAAGCTTCATCCTGAACAATAAATCCCATTTCGTCGCATAATTGCATCATTTCCAACGAATGCGGATTATGAGACATTCTAATAGCGTTTGCTCCCATTTCTTTCATTAAAGCCAGTTTTCTTCTAACGGCATGAATGTTTTCTACCGCACCCAAAGCACCATTATCATGATGCAGACAAACTCCGTAAATTTTCGTTGGAACGCCATTTAATGAAAAACCTTTCTCCGAATCAAAATTAAAATATCTAAATCCAAGTGGCGTTTCATAATTGTCTACCAATTTCGATTTCTCGTACACTTTTGTAATTACTTTATATAGATACGGATTCTCTGTACTCCACAATTTCGGCTGATTTAAAACCAAATCATGAATCTTCTTTTCTGATGTTTTAGCACCGATTTTTTCTGTTGAAGTATAATTGGCAACTTCTTTATTTTCAGCATTTACAATCGAAGTAACGAGTTTAAATTCTTTTGCCGAAGCATTATCATTATCAATGGTAACTTCTAAATGTATTTTTGATTTTTCTGCCGAAACTTCCGGGGTCGTAACATAAGTTCCCCACTTCCCCACATGCAGTTTTTCGCTTGCAACCAAACGTACATTTCGATAAATTCCAGAACCTGTGTACCATCTCGAATTGGGCTGAGAATCATTATCAACTTTTACGGCAATCAAATTCTCTTTTCCAAAGTTTAAATACTGCGTTAAATCATAACCAAAAGAAATATAACCATTTGGACGAATTCCTAATGATTTTCCATTTATAAAAACTTCGCTGTTCTTGAAAACACCATCAAATTCAATCGAAACTGTTTTGTTTTTCCAATTTGCAGGAATAGTAAATGCTTTGCGATACCAGCCTTTTCCTGCTGGTAAAAAACCTTGTGCTTGTTTGGTTTTGGCATCTTTATCAAAAGTACCTTCAATACTCCAATCGTGCGGCAATTGAAGCATTCTCCAATCTGATGCATTGAAATTGGCATTAACTGCTTCAGGATAATCACCTAATTTGAAGTTCCAATTTTTGTTGAAATCTTCAACAATTCTGGCTTGTTTTTGTGCAAAAACTGATACCGAAAACAATAAGGCAATTGTAATTTTTTGAAATATGTTTTTATGTTTAATCATGAATATGTTTTTTATTCTAATAGTATTTTTCTGTAGAGACGCACTGCAGTGCGTCTACGCTCCAATTATCCATACTGTGTGTTAGACGCACTGCTGTGCGTCTCTACAATAAAACCTTGGCGTCTTTGTGCCTTCGTGGCAAACTACCATTTACTGAAATTCGAAATTATCCAACATTAATCCCTTCAAATCATCTCCTTCCAATGTTATTTTATACGTTCCAGCATTAATATAACCGCCAGAAGTCGTATTTAAAATCTTCCATTTTTCTGAAGAAGGAAAAAATTCAATTGTATCATTTCGCATTAAAATTCCGTAGGCATCTTCCATTTTGAATTTGACTTTTAATGGCGTTTCATTTCTATTCATAAAACGGAAACGCATTAAATAAATTCCGGCAACTCCAGGTTTTACTTCAAACTCAATCCTGTTGTTTGTCTTTTTTGTGAACTCAATATAATCCGCTTTTTTGAAATTTCCTTTTTCTATTCCAGTTCCTGTTGTTTTCGTTTTTTCGGCTTCTATAATTACAACAGGTCTCGAATCGTCTTTTTCGCCCATATCGTAAGTTGGAACGACTGCAATTGTAGAAATCGTTTCAGAATTATCAAACAGAATTTTCTCGCCTTTCTTCACTTTTTTAGTGAAAACTACAAATTCGATTTGACTGCTATTTTTAGCTTTTTCTTCTAACTTTTTATAATCTGAAAATCGTTCTAATTTCAAATTTTTATTATCTATAAAAAAATATAATTCTGAATCTTCTTTAGCTGCAAATGATCCTTTATTTTTAGAATTAGAAGAAAACTGTAAATAATCTGCTCCAAAAACCTCAGAAGACAATTCAGTAAAAACAACATCAGAATCTGAATATTGTTTTGAATTAATATCTAGCCATGAAGCTACTTTGTTAGTTTTATCATAAGAATCTAAAACCAAATTCTGGATATTTTTTGAAGATTCTGACGCAGGTCTTGCATGAATATCTTTTGTTGCAATGGCAATTGCCGAAATAATCGCTTGTGAAGCTTTTACATTTGGAAACGAAATCACAATTTTGCCGTTTGTGCTTTTTACCTTAAATACCTTTTTCAGTGCTTTATCATGTCCAGCTTCTGCCCAAATATCGAAATCTTTTAAAACAACATTATCGTTGATAGCAACGTCAAACAAACGCCAGCCTTTGCAATCCATTCCGCCTCCAGTTCCGTACCAAGGTTCTGTAAAATATAATTCTACTAAATATTCGCCATCTGGAGCTGGAAATTCGTAACGTAGTTTATCAACTCCATATCTAAAACTTTGAAATAACTGTGGATCTTTTGTACCGTTTATTGGATCGAAAGTTGTTCTTTGACTGGCAAAAAAGTCTGGCAATTTTTCAAAATTATCTGTCCACGATAACGAACCCCAACTGTTTTGACCGTTTTTATGTGTATCGGTAAACCAAGTATTTCCAGCAGAATCTGTCAATTCAGAACCTCCGCAATTTACTCTATAAATGTAATTATAACTTTTTTGGGCTTTTGTTATATCTGTTTTCTCAGACGTTAAAGCATCAAAATTTGGTGCTTTTGGAAAGTTATTTAAAACGATATAATCTTTGGCAACCTCTTTTCCGTTTACATAACCAACGGCATATAAAACATTGTATTGGATATTGACATTATTAAATTGAAAATGCTGTCCGATTCCTGGATTTTTTTGTTTTCCAAGTGAAGCTTTATTGACATCATTAAACAATTCTACTTCATCACAATTCGAATAGATATCGATTCCATTCTTGATTCCAGATTTTTCCCAACGACTTGGCCAAGTGTGAGAAACGATATACACCATCGGATTGGTTTTGTTCGAAACATAATTCGCTCGGTACATATAAAATGCATCCAAAGGTTCGCCCCAAATCGTAAAAAGTCCTTTATAATTGACTGGCCCAACTTTGTCAATATCTCTAAAACCTTCTCCGTTTTGCACTCGTCCCGGATTTTCGTGAGAAGCAAAAAGCCAGTTAAACTGTCCCGCAATTTTATCTTTTACCGATTCAGCTTCACGAACTTTAATTTCCATTAATTGAGAAAAACGGTTTTCGCTTAAAATTCCTTTTTGGTCGAATTCGCCTTCTGTATGTAAGTCGGTCGAACGCCATGCGCCGTATTCTCCGTTTAAAAGCTGAGTGGTCATTTCCAAATGGTATTTTAACGGATCTCCGCCATACGTTCCTGACCAGTTTTGAACCACATTCCAGTCTGTTCCTTCTCCTCCGTTACAAGTTGTTACAATTCTTTGTGAAGCTGACAAAGGATCCATTTCGCGGATTATTTTAGTGCATTCTTCTGCAAATTCCTTCGGAATAGTACTTTCATTCTGCAATCCCCACATCACAACCGACGGACTATTTCTGCGTTCTTTAATCCATTCTCGTAACAGAGTTTTAAAGTTTTCCTTAAACTCAGGTGTATCGTACCAAATATGTGCCGAAAACTGACTCCAAAATAAGATTCCGTTTTCGTCTAATTCTTTTTGATATAATAAATTATGAGGCTGATGCGCTTCTCTAAAAGCATTAAATCCGCCTGCTTTGATTTGTTCTATTCTGGAATGAATCATTTCGTCTGAAAACGAATGACTTTTTCCAATTAAATGTTCGTATTCGCAGACACCATTTATAAAAACAGGTTCGTCATTAATGAAAAAACGATTGTCTTTTCCGTCACGACTCACCGGCCAGCTTACCCAACGGATTCCGTAAGGCGTTGTTAACTGATCGATTATTTTTCCGTTTTCGGAAACTGAAGTAACCAATTTATACAAATACGGATTGGATGGCGACCATAATTTCGGATTCTGAATCTCAGGAAGTGTCTGAGCTATTTCTTTTGTTTCCCCCGAATTGATTTTGTTATCGCTTTTTGTAATGACAACTTTCTTTCCCAAAGCATCCAAAAGAATATTTTCGACAGTCAAATTTCGTTGTGAAGTACCGTAATTCTTGATTTCTGTAGTAGTATGAAGAATCGCTTTTTGTTTTGAAACCGATTTATCGTTCCAAATATGAATACCAAACGGCTGAATTCTCACATCGTTTGTAATTACCAAAGAAACTGGCCTAAAAATTCCCATTGGCTGAGAACCTTCAGAAAACCCCCATTCTCCCGAACAGCCACCGCAAACCCAAGGTAAATCGGCAATAAAAGAGGGATGCGCTGCTTTTACTAAAATGATATTTTCTTTATCGAAAGAAACTGCTTTGGAAATGTCTAAGGTGAAAGTAGTTCTTCCGCCTTTGTGTTCGCCCACTTTTTTACCATTTACCCAAATTGTTGCATAAGAACTTACACCTTCAAAATAAAGAAAATGCTGTTTTGAACTGTCTTTCTTATCGAGTTTTAGTGTTTTTTTGTACCAAGCGGTACCATGTAAATTTCCATGTTTTGTTCTTCTGAAACCATAATACTGATCCCAATTGTGAGGCACACTAACCTTTTGCCAATTGGAATCAGTTTTTGGATTTTCTACAAAATCTTCTTCTTTCAGCGGAAGATTATCCAGTATTACGGTTTCCCAAGACGAATTCAGTGAAATTTCTTTACGAAACTTCCCCGAATCTTTGCTCTGACTCCAAACAAAGCAAAGACTTGAAAAAAAACAAAAAATAAAAAAAACTATTCTATTCATATTTTCAAAACCATATAAGTGATTATAAGGTTGTTTAATTTATTCTATTTTACCTCGCTTTTTTGTCATTTCGACGGAGGAGGCTCGAGCGATAGCGAACTGGCGAAGCAAATCTTCGCAAGTAACTCCACATAGAAACGTCGCCAATCTTTGTGGAGTTACTTGCGGAGATCCCTCGTTCCTCGGGATGACAAGATTGTGTTTATACTTGCGTATAAACCTGACGGGTTTTGAAAACCCGTCGGTTTAACTTTTCGTTTATTCGCGTGAGGGATGGCAGTGGAGCTCTTTTTTGAGGCAATTTTTCTTTGCCTCAAAAAAAGCGGGAACGTACAGCCCGACCCGGAGGGACACGCCCAAAAAATTAATAAAACAACCAGTCTATAGCTGCTTTTTCTCCTGCATCGATATATCCAACATCGCGTGGTGATATAGTTTGATCTGCGTCGATGAAACCTAAAATCAATACTTTTCCTTTTCCTAAATCTAATTTATTCTCGCCCGGCTGGAAAGTGTATGTATGAATGTTTACACGTGGTAAATCTTTCAAATTCATCGCACTTGCTAGAATCACTTCGGCCTGACCGTGCGCATTTCCTGCAGCATCTGTCTCTAAACTTGGCGGCAATAAAAATCTCTTTTGATCTGAATTGAAATAACCAACCACTAATTTAACCGCTTTTGTGTTTCTAAACTTCAAATGTGTTCCTTTTTCGTTTTGATCGTTTTCTACAAACGAATATCCTCTTAGGTTTTGAAGTTCAGGAGCAATTTTAGTTAACTCAGAAATATCTGTTCCGTAGACTTTTGTCCCTTTTTTAACTAAATAAGTTCCTGGTTTTTCGTCAATGAAAGTTACTTCTGTTGGTTTCCAAGGTTTCCCTTCTTTGGTTTCGATCTTACCATCTTTTGAAGATTTTAGCTTCTCAAGATTTCTTTTAAAATTAGCCAATTCACGCTCGTAATGTGGTAATAATTCAGCCCAAGTTTTGTTGTTTCCGTCGTCTCCTCCAATCGGAATTCGACGTTGAGCCGTCTGCATACTGTTGGCATAGTAATAAGTGTCTTTTGTTAGTTTTACCAATAATTCATAATACTCAATACTTTTCTCCAAATGAGGCATCGCTTTGTCTAAATCGGTAATATCATTTGAATAACTGTATCTTAAAACCAATAAAGCTGCTTTTACTTTTTCTGAGAAAAAATCTGCGAAAGCCTTATAAGCATGCATATCGTTTTTAAGGCGTTCAAATTCTTCTTTGTCTTTGGTTACGCTTGCTTCTGCTTTATCGATGGCTTCAACAGCTAATCTTCCATGTTCAGTGATTTCAGCAATTATCTGCGTTGGCAATTCGCCCGAATGCGGTTCTTTATTCCACTCTTTTTTAGCATATTCTAAAAGCAATTCGCCCGCTGGTCCGCATGATTCGTGGAATCCTGGATAAACTCTCCATTTTGACGGATTTACCAACTGACTTTCAAACATTCCTAACAATAAAGTCTGACGGTTTCCTTCTGTGATTCCAAAACGTCTTAAGGTTTTTGGAGCAATTTCTCCTGTTTCTTCGTACGCTTTTAAAATATTATTTGCTGCTTCTTGAGAAGTTCCAAATTTCGCTGCTAAATCATTATCCCAATATTTAACTTCTTCGTTTCGATCTCTTTTGCTGTCCCAAGCATATCTTGCCCAAGCTTTGTACCAAATCCAGTCACGATCCATTTCCAATAAACGTTCTCCTGATTTCGTTTTATCTGCCGAATATGGCCAATCCCAATACGAAGCTTGCGGATATAAATGCAGTGCATTTGCTCCGTGAACGCTATGCATTGCTTTTACCGTTTTCTGGATAAAATCTGGCGAACCGTATCTAAAAGGTTCTAAATTAGCCAAAATATGAACGTTCTCAATATGAATCGATTTAAGAGCACTCAACTGTTTGTGCGTTTCTCCCCAAGGTCCGCCCGGCGTGTAAGTCGTCAACGATTCTCCTGTATATTTACTTTCTGTATATAAGTTTTTGTATAACGGAAGTGATTTTTCCATAACCAAAGGCCCATCTGTATCGTGAGAACGAAGGATAATTGGCGGTTCTTCTGTTTTTCCTAATGCCTCTAAACCATCGCGAACACCTGGGATAATAGTTTTGGTAAACCATTCTACATCATCATCAACGGTATTAATTGCTTCTCCCAAACAAACCATTAATCCAACATTTGGATATTTTTCGATAAAAGCTGCAATAGATTTTCTAGTATAATCTGAAAGTAATGGCGTAATAGGACGCGAACGATCCTGAGTTTTAATGTTGTAATGCTCTGCAAAAGGCTTAGAAACAATAATATTATAAAACATCTGAATTACCCAGATTCCGCGTTTGTTGGCTTCAACAGTTAAGAATTTATAGATTTCTTCGTTCTTTTTGAAATCTTCATCACTGACTTCAACTGCAAACGGATACTTTTTCAATTTTACTAAAGAAGCAAAAGGATGTCCGTTCCATAAGTACAAAGAGTTCATACGGTTTTCTACCAGCATATCCAAATACTTTACCCATAAAGCTTTATCATAAAACCACGGGAAAGTTTCTGGCGTATATGGATATTCGTAAACATCTCGACCTGGAAGATAAACGGGTTTCTGCATTCCGATGCAAGCTCCTCTCAAAACCATTTCCGGACTATCGTCAATATTGATTTCTGAAGGAAGTTTTCCTGAAGCTTTAATTTTATCTGTTAATTCTAAAGCACCATACAAAGCTCCTGAAGCATCTGTTCCTTCAATGTAAATTACATTATTTTGAGTACGAATCTGAAAACCTTCTTTCTTTGTTAATTTGCTATCGTCGATTTTAGCACTTTTAGCATTTTTCTTCCAGAAATCGGTTCCTTTTTCTCCAATTACAATTATTTTATCTTTTGATTTTTTGAATTTATCAGAAGAAGTTACGCTGAATCCTTTTGCTGAAAGGGTTTCAGATAATTTCTCTACTCCAAATTTTGCTCTTGGCGAACTCGGATCACTCACAACTGTGATGTTCTGCGCTGTCGCGAAAGAGACGTAAAGACATAAAAAAAGTAATTGTAAATATTTCATAGTATGCTGTTTTTGGGTATTCATTCTAAAAATAATCTGCTAAATCTGCCTGATCTGCGTGAAAAATATCTCTCGCAGATTTAGCAAATTCGGCAGATTTATAGTGAAAAATTGTGTTGTTTAACGATTACATATTGATCACTGTTTATTGTTTAATTCTGGAAAATCTTCTTCAAATAAGCCACGTTTGCTCCATAATTGGCTTTAACATTATGTACTTGTGTCACGTCGCGAGAACGCTCAACAATTAGCCATCCGCTCCATTTCATTTCATCCAAAGTCTGTTTGATTTTTGGCATGTCGATCGCTTTGTCATTTTCTAACCAAAACTGATCGGTGTTGGAAGCGTGAATCTGCGCTACATATTTCTTGCCTAATATTTTTAGTTCTGATGAAATATCTCTTTTATTATCTAAAGCATTCGCAAAATTGAAAGAGCTTTTAATGTATTTTGAACCGACTTCATCTAAAAGTTTTTTCTCTTCTGTCGCGTCCAAAGAGGTTTCAATCGCAATCACTCCACCTATTTTACCGACTTCTTTTCCTGCCCATTGCAGTCTTTTAATTACTTCTGGACGTAATTCTGGATTTTTAACCAAATCGGTTTGTGTTCCTAACGGAAGATAAGCTACTTTTACTTTCATATTTTTCATAGCCTGAATACAATCCGTAATCATCGGTGTGATTTCTCTTGTCGCAAAAGACTGTGCATAAAATCCAGACATCGCAATTGAGCTGATTCCAACGCCAGTTTCTTTCGATTTATCTAAAAACTTTTGTCTTTCAACTGGGTCGCCTAGTTTGCTATCAAAAGTTGGTCTATTTCCTAAACCTCCCATATCGAGTTCGATTCCATCCGCTTTTATTTCAGCTGCTAAACCAAAAGCGCCTAATTTTTGTCTTTTTAAAATCATCCAATCGCAAACTGCCACTTTATATTTTTGTTTTTTGGAAGACTGAGCCGTTACACAGCTATTGAATGTTGTTGATAGAACAACAAGCATTGCAATAAATAAATTTCTTTTAGATTTCATGGTTATATTTTTTTTGCCACAGATTAAAAAGATTAAAATGATTTTTTTCTAATCAATCTCCATAATCTGCCAAATCTGCGAGAGTATTTTTTTTCACGCAGATTTGGCAGATTTAGCAGATTTTTTTAATCCATTTAATCCTTTTATCCCGATAGCTATCGGGAGTCGCTATATCTTTATTATTCTTCTTCCGCTTTTACCGCTGTAACTACTTTTCCTTCTTCACCTGGCCAGATTCCGTTTTTGATCGGAAGCGCCACTAATTTGCCTGGATCAACTTTTACATATTTCAGTTTTTCTCTTCTCCAAGTATACACAATATGCACCATTCCGTCTGAACTTTGAATAATTGAAGGATAAGAATACTGGCTGATTTTTGAATCTTCTAAAACCAAAGCTGCGTTCCAATGAATTCCATCTTTAGAAACCGAAACATTTAAAGGCGTTCTTGGTCCTTTCGCTTCTTTTCCTGGAGGTAAAACATGATTATAAACTAACAAATGTCTACCGTCTTTTAAAGTTACAGCATCTGTTCCTGAGTTATTGTTTGGAAGTCCGATTAACTCTACGTCCGACCAAGTTTTTCCGTTGTCTTTTGAGAATGTGCTGAAAATAGCTCTATTTCTGGTTCTTCCAATGGCTTGAATACTTCCATCTTTATGAAACAAAATACTTGGCTGAATAGCATTTATTTTTTGTTTTCCTCTTGGAAGTGTATCTCCCATTATCCAAGTTTTTCCAAAATCTGGAGTAGATTCCATACGAAGTCTCCATCCGTCGCCTTCAATACTTGACGGACATAATAAAGTTCCGTTGCTTAATAAAACTGGTTTATTTTTGATTGGCCCTAAGAAACCGTCTGGCATTTTTTGAGCCTCAGACCACGTTTTTCCACCATCAGATGAAGTTCTGATTACGCCCCACCATTCCGATGGTTTTGGTCCTATTTTGTAGAATAACATTAAATCGCCTCCTGGAATTTGATATAAAACCGGATTCCAAGTTGGTAATCTCGGCCCTTCTTTCATCACACCATCAGCAACTTTTACACCTTCTCCCCATTTATCACTTCCTTTTGGTTTAATGGCCACATAAATGCAAACATCTGGATGTCTTTCGTGAGTTCCACCAAACCATGAGGCAACTAAATCACCATTTGTAGCTTCGACAATTGTAACGGCGTGGCAAGACGGATAAGGCGCTTTATCATAAATAAATTCATCTACTAAAATTCCTTCTTTCCAAGTCTTTTTCTCTAAAGCCGATTTACAACTTCCTAAAAGGAAAAGTCCAAACAAGACAAATGCTAATTTTGCTAACTTCATTCTTAATTAAATTATGAATTATTTTTTCTGACTATAAATACATACCTAACATTTTTTTAGGTAAAAATATTTAATAAGTGTAAAAATAACACGAAAAAATTAACAATGCATCCTGTACTGTCCCGAAATATTAAAAATGTAGATTATTTAACGTTAATAGCAAAATTTCCTGACGAAAGTGTCACAACTATTTGATTTTTCTCTGTTGAATGAGTATAAGAAGTCTTATGCCCCTTTGTTGTTGATTGAAATAACCAATACATAATATTAATGTAATTTCTTACATATAATTACAGTTTTGAGTATTATTCTTTTAAATTTGTATTAAAAACAAACATTATATATTTTATAATTAGTCAAATAAAAATGGAACAATTTGAATTAGAAAAAAATATCTGGACAGAGAATGACTTTGAACAAATGGGGTGGCATGATTGCTCAATACATGCATTTGCTATTGATTCAGATGCATATGATGACTTTGTAAAATGTGATTTACTATTTGATATCGACTATATTTTTAAATGGGTCTTAACTGAAGACAAGTCTCGTTACTGCTTTTGGGTCGCACCAAGTACCCTGATTTTTACAGAAGTTACCGATTTAAAATTTCAGTATGCTTCTGGAACTAGTTTTTTACCCGAACTTGAAATAAGTAATATTTCACGCAAAGAAAAAATCTATGAAAATGGGTATAAAAGCTGGCACTGGCAAATAGAACTTGTTGGAGATAATTTTATAAGCTTTGACAGCACTGGATATAAACAAATCATAAAACGTATACCTTCTTATATGAATAGGCAAGTATTAACCCAAACAGAAAGAGGAGGAATAAATCTTGACTGTACACCTGTAACTAATTGATTTTAAGATCAATTAGTTACATTACTTCATTTCATATTCAAAACGTAAGTACCAGAAGGTAAAGTTAAAACTGTGCTATTATCTTCTATTTTATAAGTTCCTGAAAATTGAGCTAACTTTTGTTTGTTTACAGTAACTGATGAAGCATTATGAGTTGGTAAATAAACAACCGCAGAAGTATTTGCAGGAATAGTAATATTCCAAACTAAAGCTTTTTTATCTTTTTTCCAGTCACTTTTGATTGTCCCGTAAATCGATTCGTATGAAGCATTTACATAAGTTAATCCCGCATTAAAATCTGGTTTCATAATAATCTGTTTGAAACCCGGAGTTTCAGGATTGCTCTTGATTCCTGCGATATTTTCATAATACCAAATCAGTAAATCGCCTAAAAGCATCACATGATTTTGCGAATTCATTGCAGGATCTGCTGTATTTCCGTTCCAAAGTTCCCAAATGGTTGTTGCTCCGTTTTCAACCATATAACCCCAACTTGGATAGGTTTTATTTGAGGCCAGTTTGAAAGCCAAATCTCCACGACCAAAATTGGTTAATGTTCGCATTAAAAACTGGGTTCCAATAACCCCAGTGCTTACATGACCGTTTTTAGTCACTTCCACTTCGTGTACCAGATTTTCGAAAACTTTTTGCTCTAATTCCTTCGCAACCATTCCGAAAGTCAAAGGCAGTAAATTGGCTGTTACGGTATTGTTGGCGTAATTGTTTTTGGCTGAATTAAAATATTTAGCGTTGAATGCTTTTTTTATTCTTGAAGCTAATTCGTCATAATGTTTTATATCATTTTGAGCATTTGCAATCACAGCAAACTTTTTCATGATATTTAAAAGCTGATAATAAAACGCACTCGAAATCAATTCACCATCGGTTAAGCGAGAAGGATCTTTTGAACGAATTAATTCCAATGACTCAGGCGGAACGCACCAATCGCCGTATTTGTCTTTGGTCATGATATCATCTACCACATAGTTTTCTTCCATATAATCCATCCATTTTTTCATAGACGGATATTGCTTTTCTACTACTTTTTTATCGCCAAACTGCTGATACAGCATATCAGCAACTGTAATATAAGTTCCCGGCCAAGTTACATTATCGCCATAGTAACGCCAAAAAGCTGGTGCAACATCTGGAAGTCCGCCATCAATAGTTTGTGAGTTTTTAATATCATCTAACCATTTCGCATATAACGTCTGATTATCAAATAAGAAACTTTCTCCGTAAGCTCCCGTTGTTCTGTCTCCTAACCAAGGCTGACGCTCATTTCGTTGCGGACAATCGATTGGCATTCCTTTATAATTTCCACTGATTCCCCACCAAGCGTTTTTAAAAATCTGATTCATTATTGGGTTCGAAGAATCGAAAGTTCCCGTTGTAGCAATGTCATCGTAAACCACTTTTCCAACGAAATTTTCTAAAGTAGGCTTAGTTTTGAAACCTGAAATTTCAACAAATCTGAAACCGTGAAAAATAAAACGAGGTTCCCAAACTTCTTCGCCTTCACCTTTTAAAGTATAAATATCTGTAGTTTTTGCATCACGCAGATTAGCAATATATAATGAACCATCTGATTGTAAAGATTCTGCAAATTTCATCGTGATTTTGTTACCCGCATTTCCTTTTACTTTCAATTGCAACCAACCCACCATATTTTGCCCCATATCCAAGATATATGTTCCTTTTACGGTTTCTTTGATCGAAATCGGTTTTACTTCACGTTTTACCTTCATATTCGCCGACATCTGTCCTTCGTAGAATCCGCCTGGTTCCTGAACATATTCTGCCGAAAGCCATTTTTTATCATTGAAATTAATGGTATTCCAGCCTTTCATTTCTTTACGGGCATCATATTCTTCGCCATCGTATTCGTTGTTGGATAAGATTGGTCCATCTGTTGTGATTTTCCAAGTATCATCGGTTCTAATCACATCTTTACTTCCATCTATATATTCTACAAATAACTGCAAAGCCATTTTCGGATAACCAAAAGTTTTGATTTTATAGGGCTTATAATCTTGACGCATCGTAAAAAAACGTCCGTTTCCTAAAATGGTTCCTAATGCATTTTTTCCTTCCTGTAATTGCGAAGTCACATCAAAAACATTGTATTTTACATTCTTAGTATAATCCGTAGGAACGGGTGCTAAAACCTGATTGCCAATTTTATTTCCATTAATATATAACTCGTACAAGCCCATTCCCATGATATAAACCTTGGCACTTTTGACTTTCTTTTTTAAGTCGATTTCTTTTCTTAAATATCTCGCTGATAATCGAGAGTATTGCGAAATACTATCTCCCAGAGAAGTTTTCTCATACCCAATCCATCGAGTTGATTTCCAATCGGCATAGGTTAAAATTCCAATACTGAAATGTGCTGTTTCTTTTGATTGAATTTCTCCTTTATTGGTAAAAACCGTTACTTTCCAATAAACGTCTTGTCTGTCTTTTAGCTTTTTTCCGTCATAAATCACATTGACAGATTCGGCGCTTTGTACCTTTCCGCTATCCCATAAATCTGCGTTTCCTGCATTTAGTTTTTCTAAAGACGAAGAAGCTAAAATTTGATAATGAGTTTGTTTTACATCGTTTACCTCTGCTTTTATTTTCCAGCTCAATCTTGGCTGTAAAACGTCAATTCCTTCTGGATTGGTCAGCATTTCGCATTTTAAATCACTCACAATGATTTTGGTTTGGGCTTTCGCCGAAATTGTGAAAAGTGAAATGATTAAGGTAAGATGTAAAAAAAACTTTTTCATTGTGTTATTTTATTGTCTTTGCAATGATTTTTGTTTCACGCAGATTTGGCAGATTTAAGCAGATGTTCACAGATTTTTAGTATCATTTTACAGATTAGATTATACATCAAAAAATCTATTCTAATCTGCTTAAATCTGTTTAAAATCTGCGTAAAAAATTCTACGTAACAATTTTAATTTTATTGAGAAACTAACTTCTCCAATTTATCAGAAACCGCAATTTCCTTCCCATTTTTAAAGATTCTGAAACCTTTTCCTTTTTTATATTTTTCTCCTGTTTTATCCCAAAGAATGGTAATAATATTGCCATGATACAAAACATTATCCAGACAAAACCAATCCCACTTCTCTTGCGGAATCAACGGATTTACTTCAATCTTTTGATCAGCTCTCGGACGTAAACCAACTAAACCTGTAATCACTAAATCATTGAAAGTCGAGTGATTGTAATAACGACTTCTTTCTCTGTCGCCCATTAACCAATATCCTGTTGTTTCATCCAGATATTCGCCCAAATAAGGTCTTCCTCTGTAATATTGCGACTGAACATACAATTCCATTTGTTTGAAATAATCGGTTTTACCAACATAATTCTGATTGTAATTATTCAAAACATTTGCCAAAGCCGTTAACGTCTGCGAACTTGCAAATGGCCAGATTGCACCGTCCCATTCGCAGGTTCCTGTTCCGTGTGTTCTAAATCTCGGACTTCTTCTTTCTGCTGTTGTTAAACCAAACGGAGCCGAAAATCCTTTTTCATCTTTAATTTGCTCCCACGCCTTTTCAAAACCTTTGTTTTGCTCTGGCAGATTAAAATACCACGGAATAAATCCGATGGCTTCTCGAACTTGTGCTAAAGTATCTTTTTCTGTAAAGGTCTCAAAAAATTCGCTTTTCTGATTCCATAATTTGGTTTCTACCAATTTTTGCAGAACATCAGCTTTGGCTTTGAATTTTGCTTCTGCTTCTTTATCGCCTTTCAGTTCAGCCATTCTAGAAATCGCTATAGCATTCCCGTACATATAACTGTTAATTGTTGGTCTTGCATTTTGCACTTTTCGTCCGCCACTTAAGGATTCTTCCATTCCGTCTTTTACGTCATGTTGCCAAAACAAACCATCCTTACGTTGACGATCTTTTTCCCAAACGGCATAATCGGTAACCATGTCTGGGTATAAATCCAATAAGAATTTTTGATCTTTATTTACCAAATAACGATTGTATAAAGCATCGGCTGTCCAACTACTGAATTTATACAATTTGTTCATCGGTTTTCCATCATTTCCTCTATACCAAAGTTTCACATCCTGTTCAATATATTTAGGATCATGAACCCATCTAAATTCGTTGATATGATGCCCCAAAGCACAACTAATCATATTGTATTTATCGGCATACGAACGGTCTACCAAAAACTCGGTAATCGCAAATCCCTGCGGTGTATTCTTAATATGTTTTCTAATGCTCCACCATCTGAAATAATAAATTTCCTCAAAATTCTGCTGCGGACATTCAAACAACGGAATATTCTTTTCCATCCACGTCCACGCGCTGTCATTCGGAATCGCAAATTTTAAGTTTTCATCTTCCATTGTATTGAAATAATCAACATAATGTTTGAAGTTTTTTTCTTTTAAAATAGCTGATTTTCCTTTTTGAGAATGGTCTGCACCAGATTTGCAACTGCTATTTATACATGCAATTACTATTGAAAGTGCTATTATTTTATGTTTGAAATGTTGTAACATATTCTGTTTTTATTTTATTCTTTACTCAATCTTGTCATTTCGACGAAGGAGAAATCTTCGTTAGAAGCTCGACAAAGATTGGTGACTTGCTTTGCGGAGTTACTTGCGAAGATTTCTCCTTCGTCGAAATGACAAACTGTACGTAAACCCGACAGGTTTGTAAAACCTGTCGGGTTTAATTCATTATTTTAATTTCCCGAAAAAGTATAAGTCTGCCCTGCTTTCATATTCACATCGTAAATATTGTAAGTTGGCAATTGAACTTTAGGCAGTTTTGCTTCATTAGAAATAATCGGTTTCTTTACTTCTACATCATAAAACAACGGATTTGAATTTTTACCTTTTGCTTTTTTGATTGAAGAGCCTTTTAAAGTATTTTCTACCTTCAAACGGCAGTTTCCTCCAATTTTCGAGTAAATTTTCAACTCCGAAACTTTATTGTTTTTCCAAGTCATATCAATTACAAAACCACCTCTGGCAACCAAGCCTTTAATGCTTCCGTCTTTCCATACAGTTGGCAAAGCAGGCAATAAATGAATCGCATCTTCCTGACTCTGCATCAGCATTTCGGCAAAACCCGCTGTGCATCCAAAATTTCCGTCAATTTGAAAAGGCTGATGTGCATCTAACATATTCGGGTACGTTCCTCCACCTTTTCTTTGATCCGCTGTTACCAAATGCAATTGATCTTGAATTAATTTATAAGCGTGATTTCCGTCTAACAATCTTGCCCACAAATTCACTTTCCAACCCATTGACCAGCCTGTTGATTCGTCAGTTCTGTAAATCAGCGATTGTTTAGCCGCTTCAAATAATTGAGGCGTTTTAATTGCCGAGATCTGATTACTCGGATATAATCCGTATAAATGCGAAACGTGTCTGTGATTGTCTTTCGGATTGTCCCAATCGTCCTGCCATTCCTGCAACTGATTGTATTTCCCAATTTTCATTGGAGGCATTTTTGCCAAAGCCTCGCTTACTTTTTTCGCATAAGCTGCATCTGGCGAAACCAATGCCGAAGCTTCGATAACATGCGTAAACAAATCAAAAACCAATTGATTGTCCATTGTTGTTCCTGATGCAATTGTTGCTTTCCCTGTTCCGCCTGCGTGTGTGTTTTCGGGAGAACTTGACGGAACAACCACTAAATATTTTGTGTTTGGATCTACCACCATAAAATCCAAAAAGAAATCAGCCGCACCTTTCATGATAGGATAAATTTCTGCCAAATACTTTTTATCTCCCGTATATAAATATCTTTCCCATAAATCCTGACAAACCCAAGCACCACCAGTTGGCCACATTCCCGAAGCTGCTGAATCTACCGGAGCGGTTACACGCCAGATATCAGTATTGTGGTGTAAAACCCAGCCATTTGCATTGTACATAGTTTTAGCTGTTTCAGCACCCGTTACCGCTAACTCTTTTGCCATCTGTACAAAAGGTTCGCGCATCTCTTGCAAGTTAGTTACTTGTGCCGGCCAATAATTCATTTCGGCATTGATGTTGGTCGTGTATTTACTATCCCAAGGCGGAGTGACCATATCGTTCCAAATTCCTTGTAAATTGGCTGGCTGTCCGCCTGGCTGTGAACTCGAAATTAAAAGATAACGTCCGAATTGGAAATACAACGAAGCTAACTGCGGATCGAACTGTTTTGAGAAATCTCTGATTCTTTCGTTTGTTGGTATCTTAATCAAATCATTTGAACCTAAATCTAAAGCAACTCTGTTGAAGAATTTTTGGTAATAATCAACATGCGCTTTCTTTATGGTTTCAAAATCTTTTGTTTCCGCTTTCGCTAAATAGTCTTTGCTTTTTGCAATTTCATCTCCCGAAATATCCTGATAGTTTTTGAAGTTCGTTGCAATCGAAATATACAAAGTCACTTCATCAGCTTTGTTGATGCTTAAAACCCCGTTGCTAGCATCGATTTCACCGCCTTTGTTTTTAGCAGTTAGTCTTCCCTGAAATTTTACTTTTCCTTTTACGCCTTCAAAGTTAGTTCCAACTCCCGAAAGTATAATCTGGTTTCCTTCTGTCGAAGCGACTGTTTTATCGATCGGACTGTTCATGAAAACGTTACAAGTAATCTGTCCCGGCTGACTTGCAGAAAGTTTTACCACAATTACCTGATCTGAAAATGCGGTTAAAATTTCTCTTGTAAATTCAACGCCGTTTACTTTGTATTTTACTTTTGCTGTAGCGTTGCTGATATCTAAATCACGGTAATAATCCGTATATTTTTGATGTCCTGCGAATGAAATATAGACGCTTCCGAAAGTCTGATACGGCATTCCGTCATTGGTTTGCGACATAATATCCTGCGTAGCCAAATCCTGCGCTTCATCAAATTTTCCATCAAAAATTAACTGACGAACAATTGGAAGTGCTTTAATAGATTTATTATGTGCATTGCTGTTTGGAGAACCTGCCCAGATGGTTTCTTCGTTCAATTGTAAACGTTCAACCGCAGGATCACCAAAAACCATGGCCCCCAAACGTCCGTTACCCAAAGGCAAGGCTTCGTTCCAGATTGCAGCCGGTTTGTCGTACCATAATTTTAGGTCACTTTGAGCTGTTGTTGTCAATGAAAAAATTCCAAAACAGATTGCCGTTATTTTAATTTTTAACTTCATAGTATATTTTTTTTCAGCCACGAATTACAGGAATTTGCGCTAATTTCTTTTTAATTTTTAGCCACAGATTAAAAGGATTATTTGGATTTCTTTTTTAATTAAATAATCTGTGTAAATCATTTTAATCTGTGGCAGAAAAAAAATTGCGCCAATTCGTAAAATTCGTGGCAACCTTTTTTATTTCTTAACCTCGTAAACTTTCAGATTTTTTTCTCCGAACATTTCATATAATTTGTTGATATCTTTCAGTGCGTTTTTTGGCAGATTTTCAGCTTTGTTTCCAAAAACATATAATTTGTCATAAGGTTCAATTACACAACTCGATTCGTCGATCTCGCCTTTGTCGTTCTTTATTTTATTCAAATCTAGATTTAAATATTTCGCCATAAACGGATACAAAGCCATACGTTTCGAGATTCCGAAATCGTGTCCTTCTTTTCCAAAATGAGCATTCTCAACTAAATCTTTCTTTCCGTACAATTCATACGTTCTTTGGATAAAAGGAAATTCTAATTCTGGAACCGCCAAAGTCCAATCTTTTCCATCAGAAACAATCAATTGCGGTTTTGGTGCCATCATTGCTGAGATTTCAGCATTGTTTGTTCCGTTTCCACAAAGATGAATTCCACGTCCGCTTTCGCATGGACAACCGCCTGAGAAATGAGAAGAAACCATTACAACCGGAGCTGAAACTTTTACTCGATCATCAATTGCTGCTAAAAACATCGTATGTGAACCTCCACCAGAACCTCCAGTAACGCCAACTCGTGACATATCGGCGTTTTTTACCGTTGCTAAATAATCCAATAAACGAATTCCGGTTAAAACCTGAACCGTAGATGCAATGCTGTTTCTGTGGGTTTCTTCTGGAAATTGCAATAGCGATTCTCCCCAAGCAAATAAATCATACCCTACAACGATTGCTCCCATTTTTGCCATCATAGCACAACGGTACTGCTCATCTTTTCTGTATCTTCCGTCGCCAAAATGCCCATCTGGTGTTAAGATAACAGCTGCTTTTTTATTTAGCGGATACGGTTTGTAAATCGATCCTGTTGCATAAACTCCAGGCAGAATTTCCAAAGCAATATTTTCGACACTGTAGTCTTTATAAATTCTCTTTGGAGTTAAAAGTGGTTTAGATTTTGGCGTAGGGGGCGCCTTATCCAAACCAAATGATTCAATCATACAAGCTTTTAACTCCGTTTTACGTTTTTCCCATTGTTCTTTCGTCGAATAAAGGCTTTCTAAGTAAAACAAGCGTTCTTTTCCTTTATCTACCGAAACTTTATGGTTTTCATACTTGCGTATGATGTAGGTTCCATCGGGTTGTTTAAAATACATCAATTCAAACGGCGCTAGAATATTAGTCAGCGAAAGCGCTAAATTTCCAGGTTCAATTCTCCAATCGGCATAATCCAGTTCTTTTCCTTTTAATAAACCTCTATCATCATTGATTGTTACGTTAAAAAGAGTTTCTATTTTTTTTAAAGTCTCTGAAACTGGTTTTCTAAAATTAGTATCAGAAGTGCTTTGCGCATTGGCAAATGTCAAAGCAAAAATGGAAACTAAGAAGATGCATTTTATTTTTTTCATTTTGATATTGTTGTGTGTTAGGACGCTGATGAAACGGATTCGCTATCGCGAAAACGCTGATTTATACGGATTTTTTAATAATCTAAAAAAATCCGTTTTTATCCGCGTCTTTACGAAGTAAATCCGTGTCATCCGCGTTCCATTATATTGTGCATTCGATTGTATAAATTCCTGAACCAAGTTCTAACATCGGTTTCTTATCTTTTTCGTTATAACCTGCCCTAATCTTTTTATTGTCAATTTTTATTTCTGAATTTTTAGCAACCGGCAATTTTATTGTCGCAGTTGTATTCACGGGAATCTGAACTGTCAAAATAAATTTGCCATCTTTCTTTTCCCAAGAAGAAGCAATTTTTCCGTAAACCGATTGATAATCCGCTTTCGCGAAAGTCATATCGCCAACAACTTCCGGCTGAATAAAGAAATGTTTAAATCCTGATTTTTCAGGATCGGACATAATTCCGGCTAAACTTTGATAAAACCATTCTTCGATTTGCCCTAACATAAAATGATTCCACGAATTTCCTTTTCTTGGATCCCATTGTTCAGTTAAAGTAGTTAAACCAAATTTAATCTGAAAACCATAACCCGGCGCATCGTAATGATTGTGCATTCTGTACATGGTTTCGTTTTCGCCGTTTCTTGCCAAAGTCTGAAATAAGTAACGATTTCCAACATCTCCTGTTGTCAAACGATCTCCTTTTTCTTTGATATCAGCTAGTAAATTCTGCATTACAGCTTCTTTATACTGAGGCTCCACAATATCCATAAAAACCGGAACGGCATTACTAAACTGACTATTGGTTCCGTATTGTTTCGTTTCTTCGTTGAAAAACTCTTTGTTGAAAGCCGTTTTAATCTCAGAAGCCAAAGCATTATATTTCTCAAAATCTTCCGTTTTTCCTAATAACTTTGATGCTTTCGCCACTAAATAAGCTCCATAATAATAGTGTGAAGTCGCTGAAAGCGCAATCGGACTATTTTTAGAATATCCAGCAGGATGTGTTCCGTAATCATACCAATCACCTAATCCGTGTGAAACGATATGATTTGTTGCTTTTGTTCCTAAATAATCCACATAGTTTTTCATTACAGGAAAATATTTTTCTAATAATGAAGCATCTCCGTAATATTCATAATACATCCAAGGCAGAATTACGCCTGTAACGCCCCATTCTGGCGAATCGGTAAAATCACCTCCAAAAATTACATATTCAGGAACGATTGTCGGAATTAAACCATTGTCTCGTTGTGAATCAGAAATATTCTGCATCGTTGATGGAAGGAAAGTCTGCAAGTTATAATTGAACATTAATCCAGGCCCATTTAACTGAATTTCTTCTAACCAACCTAATTTTTCACGTTGCGGACAATCGGTAAAAACACTTTGGAAATTACTTTTAATCGAGTTATTGATTAGTTCGTGTGTTTTATTGAAAATCTCATTCGAACAAGCAAAACTTCCTGCTTCTCCAGCCGAATTGTAAATGAAATTCGATTTTAAATCAACCAAAGTTGGAAGGTCTTTATTTTTATCTTCTTTATAATTAATGTTTTCAATTTGAACATATTGATAACCGTAAAAACTGAATTTTGGCGTCCATTCTTCTGTTCCGTCTCCTTTTAAAGTGTAATCGTAATAATATGGCTTTCCTGATCTTCCCTGCGCAATTGTTCCTTCTTCATTTAAACCTTCAGCCACCCAAACACGAATCGTTTGTCCTCTTTTTCCTTTTACTTTAATGGTTGGAAATCCTGAAAGATTCTGCCCCATATCAAAAACATAGAAATTTGGTTTCAGCTCTTTTACGGTTTTCACTTCGTATTGTTTCTGAATCGTAACTGGCGGAGCAGTCTGCGGTCTCAAAACTCCTTTTGGCGCTTCCTGAATGACTACTTTTTTCCAATCTCTATCTTTAAAACCTTTTCTATTCCAGCCTCTTTGTTCTAAATTAGCATTATAATCTTCTCCTCCAAAAATACTGTTATAGGTAATCGGACTTTTGCTGTATTTCCAAGTTCTGTCTGATTTTATAATTTCTTCTGAACCATCATTATACTTGATTTTCATTTTGAAGAATAAAGTTGGCGGTCCAAAACTCACAAAGAATTTGGTATATCTTTCTGCCAATGTATTGTACATTCCGTTTCCTAAAAGAACGCCAATTACGTTATCGCCTTTTTGAAAATCTTTTGCGCTTAACTCGTAAACATTATAATTAACCGTTTTATCATAATCTGTCCACAGAGGTGCAAACTGGCTGTTACCCACTTTTTTTCCGTTGATAGTTAATTCGTAATGTCCTAAACCTGAAATATAAACAACTGCTTCTTTGACTGCTTTTTCAACTTCGAAAGGTTTACGCAACATAATACTTCTTCTTGCCAAAGAATCGGAAGCATTGATAAAGGACATCTTTTTTTCTCTGTTGAAAGTGGCTGTGTGGTAGTTTCTACCTTCCGGCAAATGACTGTCGGCTTTGGTAATTGCACCAATCCAAGTTGCGTTTAAATCTGATTCTATCGGCGCCGTTCTGAAGGAAGCATTTCTACTCCATTTTGAAACTTTCCCTGATTGATTCCAAACTTTAACTTTCCAGAAATACTTGGTTTCGCTTTTTAATGGTTTTCCGTTATAAACTATATGCAGATTCTTATCTGTATTTACTCTTCCAGTATTCCAGATATCTCCATCGTCATTATTTAATTTTTCTTCTGATGAAGCTACTAAAATCAAATAAGCGACTTGCGATGCATCAGATTCTTTTGAAATCAATTGCCAGCTCAATTTCGGCTGATTCTCGACAACTGCTAATGGGTTTTCGGCCATTTCTGTTGTTAAACGTACAGGCAGAATTTGTCCATTTGAAATGAACGTGATTAAAAAAGTAATAACTAATAATATGTATTTAAAAAACTTCACTTTGTATATTTTTTTTTCGCCACGAATTCACGAATTTTCTCTAATTATTCTTTGCGTTTTATTTCTCTAATTTTTACCGAAAGTTTAACTCGATTAATTTATCACAAAAACTATGTATTGATTATAAAAATAATTCGTGAATTCGTGGCTATTTCAACTTTTTACAACTTCTTAGTTATCAACGATTCGATATTGAATACTGCTTCTGGGATTAATTTTCCGGTTTGAGGCAGATCATCGTAATCGTCTGTGTCTGGCGCGGTGTCCGGATCTGGCGAATGTCTCTGTTCCCCTGTACGAAACATGATTCGCTCAAAACCATCTGTTGGCGCATAAAATATCTTTGTTGATTCTTTTCCGTCGTTTACTTTTATAGTGTATTGACGGTTTTTAGCATCTAATTTAACTGTTATTGTATATGCTTTATTTGCTTCGTATTTTGTAACCGAACTCAAACGTGCACCATTTTTTACCTTTAATTCTCCATCCGAATCAAAAATCAATCTTACCGATGGTAAACCTTGTTTGTTTTGGAATTCAATCTGTAATAAACCATGATTATTTTGTTCTGGTTTTATTGTGAAAACGGCTTCCATTTTTGATGCAAAAGGAATTACCCTTTCAGCACGTGAATAATCAAAATAATCCTGATCTCTTAACGTCAGCCATTTTTTACCATCAGCTTTCTTTTCGATTTTTGTTGATGCCCATGAAAGATCATACGTGTTCCATAATTTTAATTCTTGTCCGTCAGGAAGATTATTGAAGACATCATTTACATTTTCAGTAACCACCGAAGTAACAGGAACTGGAATCGATGCCACCCAAATATCTTCTTTGTTCATGCTGTATCCTACCCAGATTTTTCCGTCTGGCGGAGTTCCATTTTTTTCTGTGATTCCGCGAACGTATTGCGGACCGGCAGATTTGTAGTTTCCGCCATAACGCATCGGACTTACTTCTCCGTGAACCAATAATAAATCTTTATAATTTAATCCGTCATCGCTTGTTGAAATCGCCAAAGGCCAACGATATTCTGACGGATTGTAAAGTGTCGCATAACGATTGTCTGACGTTTTTTGTCCCCAGATTTTAGCATTGCTGTTTACAAATCCAGGAGCACGCAATGGCATATAATCCCATGATTTTCCGCCATTTCTACTGATGGAAGTTAAAGCGTGTTTCCATAATCCTACTACATTTCCGTTTGGCAAATGGTAATAACTAAAGGCTTTATAAGGTTTCTGTAACGGAATTAATTCATCATCACGATCGGCTTCTTCTACCCATTGCTGTAAAACCAATGGTTCTGATAAAATTTCTTCACAGGCTTTTTTCAAACCTTTATCTTTTGATGCGGTATAAAATGGGAATTTCGATTTCGATTTGTCCCAAGTTTTATTGTATCTAATGAAATAGATTTCACCAAAACTTCCATCTTTTTTAATTTCACGAATCACACGTCCAATTCCTTTTCCGTCATTTGGATCGTCTTTTTCATCCATTGCAATTCCGTAATACGCTAAAGCAAAAAGGCGGTTGTCTTTTGAGGTATAAAAGCCCATTCTCTGGTGCATAATCGCATCGAGATTTTTGGCAACGCCTTCAACGCCTTCTTTTTTCCATCCGTCTGGAATGCGATAAATTGGAAAAATCACTTCTGGTTTCGTCCACGTTACACCGTCTTTAGAAGTCATTAATAATGTCTGACTTGGCGGAATATGTTCGCCCGAAGGATCGCTTAAATAATGCAGATAAAAGGTATTGTTCCAATACGCCATCATCGGCTGATGGTTGTACGTCCATCCAAAACCATCTGCTTTTTCTGGATGCTCACGGCTTGCACGCATGATTTGCGTAGCGTGAACTCCAACTGCTGGACTCAATTGGCCATGATGGTAATCAATGTTTGAAAGTGTTTTGCCAACATAACGCACAGTATCGTTCTGCGCATTTACAGCGGTACAAGCCAAAAAGATTGTGGCTGTTGTAATGATGTTGGTTTTTATGTTTTGGAAAGCAATCATTATTCTTTATCTTTTTATAACTTCTAAGAGACCTAACAGGTTTTAAAAACCTGTTAGGTCTGCTGGAGATAATTTATTTCTTTTCAATTAATCCTTTTAAAACGTCTGCAGAGATTGTTGTAATCGTTCCGTGTTTGTGTCCTTCTGGAAGGCTTATTCTGGAGGATACATCTTCAAAATGAACAAAATCTGTTGTGCTTAACGCTTTATAATTTTTTGAACCATAATTGTCATAATACAACAGCCAGTTTTTACCTACTTTCACTACTGTAGGACCTTCAGATAAATATTCGGTTAAAGGCTTTGAAGGTTTTTCAAATGGCCCTAAAGGCGATTTTCCGAAAGCTACTTTTATGTTACGCATGGGTCTTGTATTGTCTTTCAAAACCAAAACATAATCTTTCTTTCCTTTTTTGACAATCACACAATCAATTACACTGAAACCTGGATCGTAATATAATTTTGCATCTGAAAAAGTTTTGAAATCTTTAGTCGTTACATAATACATTCTGTGGTTGTTTTTCTCTTCTTCCACTCCTTTTGGATATCTAAACGGAATTGTCGATGCCCAAATAATAATGTATTCTTTTTTTACATCATCATAAAAAATTTCGGGCGCCCAAACGTTTACAACTTCTGGTTCGTTTTTCATTACGGGAATATACTGCTGTTCTGACCAATGAATAAGGTCTTTTGAACTTGCGTAACCAAAACCATTTCCACCTTTCCAATCGGTTGTCCAAACCATATGATAGGTTCCGTCTGCTCCTTTTGTGATTGACGGATCACGCATGATTTTACTGGCTCCGATTTCGGGTTTTAAAAACGATCCTTCTAATCCTTTCCAGTTGTAACCATCTTCGCTATATGCCAAATATAAACCTTCTGTTGCAGGTTCTCTAAATGACGTAAAAAGATATAAATCTTTCTTTTTCTGCGAATAACTAATCGCAAAAAGTGAGAGGGTTAATATGATGAGTATTTTTTTCATTTTTTTACGTTTAAAACTTTGTCAAAGTTTCGAACTTTGACAAAGTTGGCTCACCGATTTATTATTCTGTAATTGCTTTTTTATCTAAAGAAGCGCCTTTTTTGATTTTCGTTGTAACATTATTTAAAACATTATTTTTCAAGAAAATGCTTTTAGTGTCTTTTCCATCGGCTTCCATAAAAATATCGGTTGGGTTGAATGGAAAATTATTATTAATCAACGCGTTAGAAACATTGTCTAATTTAATAACTGGGATGCCTTTTATGGCTGTTGAAGATCCAACATTGTCTAAAATGATGTTTTTTGAATCTGATATTTTGAAAGAAGAACCTACTGTTGCATTTACTTTTACATCGTGAAATTCAACATCTGTTGCTGTACTTACTGTAAATCCTTCTTTTCCGTCCATATTGATGTTGGAGAAAGTGATGTTTTGAATTGGCATTTCGGTAATTCCCAAAATCTGTCCCGCTTTGTTTACGTTTGAAGCCGTAATATTGCTCATGTGAATGTTTCTGAAAATCGGCGTTTTCTCGGTTACAGGTTCAACTGTAGTTCCTTTATCGTAAAAAAGACTCAAAACGATGGCTTCTTCTTTGATGTTTTTCATGACGATATTATCGACGCGAATATCTTCTACAACACCGCCTCTTCCACGTGCCGATTTGATACGGATTCCACGATCTGTTCCATCAAAAACACAGTTTGATATTGTAATTTTTTTGATTCCGCCTGACATTTCGCTTCCAATTACTACTCCGCCGTGACCGCTTAACATGGTACTGTTTGTAATGGTGACGTTTTCTGTTGCTTTTCCGTATTTACGTCCGTCGCCATCTCTTCCTGATTTGATTGTGATACAATCGTCTCCAACGCTGATATGGCAGTTTGAAATGCGAACATTGGTGCAAGAAGAAGGATTGATTCCGTCTGTATTTGGCGAATGCGGATTAAAAATCGAAATTCCGGTAACGGTTACATTATCACAAAATTCGGGATTAATGGTCCAAAAAGGTGAATTTTGGAACGTAACACCTTCAATCAAAATGTTCTTGCAGTTGTAAGCCTGAAAAAACGATGGTCTGAAGAACTTTTTATCAACCGTTCTTTTGTAATACGGTTCTGTGTAAAGACCTTTATTTTGCTCTTCCCACATCGTTTGGTATTTGGTTGGAGGAAGTGGTTCTTTAGCACTTTCTATTCGATACACTTCATTCCACCACGCTTTTCCTTGTCCGTCGATTACGCCTCTTCCTGTGATTGTGATGTTTTCTACGTCTTTTGCATAAAATAATGGTTGGAAGCTTTTCATTACAATTCCTTCGTAACGCATTTCTACGTAAGGAAGGAAATCATCGAAGTTCTCTGAAAACTTTAAAAGCGCTCCAGAATCTAAATGAATTGTAATATTGCTTCGTAGTGTTAAAGCTCCTGTTAAATATTCTCCCGCAGGAAAAAAGATTGTTCCTCCGCCATATTTAGATGCTTTTTCAATTGCATTCTGAATAGCTTGAGTGCACTTTATTCCTTTGTTGTTTCCGCCTTCGTTTATAATGTTTAACCAGCCGTCGTGTGCGAAAGCGGTGTTTAATCCAGTTATGAAGAAGAGTATTATTAATATGTTTTTCATAGTTGTGTTTTTGGTTTCACGCAGATCTGGCAGATTTTAGCAGATTAACTCTGATTTATATTTTAAAATATCTGCAGAATCTGCTTAAATCATTTTAAATCTGCGTGAAATATTTTATTCTCATTTTTGTCACCCTGAGCGAAGTCGAAGGGCGCATGCAATATCAATTGCTGTGTCCAATCGTTGCGGTCCTTCGACTTCGCTCAGGAAGACAATTCTAGACTATTCTTATTTCGATCTCAAAATCAAAACCCAGTCATTGCCATCTTCTTTTTTACCTTCTGGCTGAAAGTTTTGAGTTCCTTTATTATCAAATGTTCCGATTTTAGTTTTCTTGCCGTTTCTTGGATTGTACCAAGTCGCTTCGAATTTATCTCCTGAAATTTTTCCTAATTTCACTTCAATTATTCTTCCGTTGTACGTGTATAATAAAGCATATTTTTCTCCTCTTATAGCTGGAATATAATCGTATTTCTCACCTTGATTAACTACTAAAGAAACATCTGGAGTTCCTTCTAAAAATGGTACTTCTTCCATTAATTTCTTAATATAAACCATTTGTTTTGCTCCAGGAGCATTGATGGCTGATGTCCATAATTCTTTGTTTCCGTACGCTGGTTTATCTCCTTTTCTGAACATTTGCATTACGGCGTTGTGTCCATATGTGTAACCTGCACCTCCTGATAAAACCGACCAGTATCCGTAACGACGAACATCGCTTGCGGTCCATTTTGGTTGTAAAGTATCGTGCAAACCGTGTGGAATTCCTTCGTAAGATGGTTCTCCGTCAAGTGCTGGTTTTGTTGGTTTTAATTCGAAATCTCTTAGGACAAATTTGTAATTGTCTTCTTTGAAATTCGTTTTTGATGAATCCTGATCGTATCTTCTGTGTCCTGATTGGAACATATTGAAATCCAGCCATTTTTCATTGTGAAAATTCTCTGAAGAATCAGTTCTTCCAAACGGGTGGAAAGTCACTAATTGGTTTGGATTATTTGTTTTTAAAGTATTTCCGATGGCATTCCAGATATCTGTGAATTCATTTCCGTGTGTGTCTCCACCGTTTAACCAAATTACATTGGTTCTGTTTTTATATCTGTTAGCTAAAAACTTGGCATATTCAGTTGCCTGTTCCTTACTTACTTTATTTCCTTTTGAAACGTTGGTTCCCCAAACTGGAACCATCGCTAGATAAATTCCATTTTTCTGAGCTACATCTAAAGTGTAATCTACATGATCCCAGTAATCGTATTGCTTCGCATCTTTGAAATCATTTCCCGCTGTAAGCAAAGGTTTTGAAACGTCTTCGTTAATTAAAGCTGCATCACCATAAACATTTACTGCATTTATATTGTGCAAAACCATCACTTGAACAACGTTGAATCCTTTGTCTTTTCTATCTTTAAAATATTTCTCTACTCCTGCTCTGTCTAGTTTCCCGAATGCCAGCCAACCTGTGTCGCCCAGCCAGAAAAATGGTTTTTCGTTTTCGGTAACAAAATAATGCTGATTTTTAGATACTTTGATTTCAGGCAGAGATGCTTTTGTTTTGGCAGATTGCGAAAATCCGCTTTGTGCTGTAAACATAAAGCTTATACAAAGAGCGTATAAAGATTTAATTTTCAGATTCATTTTGGTTTGTTTTTGAATTGTGTTTCTATTTTTTTTGCCACAGATTATACTGATTTAATAGATTTTCCAAGCTTTGTCTATAATTTTTTTCACGCAGATTTTACTGATTTTGGCAGATCTACGCAGATTAAAATTTAAAAAATCTACTAAATCTGCTTAAATCTTTTTTAAATCTGCGTGAAAATCTACTCTCGCAGATTTTATTTTAATCCTTTTAATCTGTGAAATCTGTGGCTAACTATTTTTTAAATACAAAAAGCACTTTTTCTTTTATTTCGGCTTGAGAAATTGTTACTTGTTTTCCTCCGTTAATATTGGCTTTTTTTGTTATATTTCCTGTTGTTGCGTTGATTGCAAATACTTCAAATGTTCCTTTTTCGTTTGATAAATCGATTGTGATATCTTGGTCGGTTTTCAAGTAAAAAAGATAGCTTTTTCCTTTGCTTTCTAATTTCCAAAGATTGTCTGAAAACGTATTTCCGTCAACTAATTTCATTTCGCTTAAAGCGGTATAAAACTGAGGCAATTCGATTTTTGGAATGTTTGGCAACGAAGCTCCAGCCATTAAAGCTGGCCATCCGAATCTTGAAGAACCGTCTGTTGAATATAAAATGACTTTTTCAGGATATTTTTCTCTGTATTCACGAACGGCACGATACACTTGATTATCTGTTTCTTTTCCTGTTTTCAGTTTTCTAGCGTGCTGTCTTGGTGCTAAATTTACGCCTCCTTGCGGAGCGTAAGCTGAACCGTCTTCTTTGTAATACCAATAACGAATATCGATTACATCAACTGTTTTTACCCTTTTAGCATCTTTTAAAATAGCATCCTGAACGTCTTTTGTCGCACTTAAACCAATTAGCCCTTTTTTACCTGTTTCGTCTTTCCACTTTTGGGCTTGGTCTAACCAAAATTCCATAAAATGTAACGGACCTGTATACTCGGCACTTGTTAACTGAATTACGTTGCTGTTTTCCTGAAAGTTCTCGAATGATTTTCTGATGAAACCTTCATGTAATTTTCTTCTTTGAGCATTCGTAATATCATAAAACTGCTCCGCCATAAAAATACGTTTGTCTCCTGCATAAGGTGGTGGCTCTGGAAATCCTGTACTGTTGATATTGTTTGCTGAACGCCAAGGCGAACTTGCCCAATGCGCTCCTGCCTCTAAAATATTGTGCTGAAAATATTGCTGATTGATTAACAATTGTCCGTTTGGTTCTGCTAATGTTGCAAACTGTGCTAAACGGCTCCAATACCAATCGTTGAATTTTGTTAAATCGTATTTACTTAAATGATCCCAAGCAAAATCTTTTCCGCTTCTTGCGAAAGGCTGTTCGTAAAAAGGTGGCCAAACATCATCATCAATTCGACGCACACGTTCATGGTCATCCATTCTTCTGTCGTACCATAAACCGTAATTGTGTTCTAAGGCAACGACATTATTTTTAGTTAAATAATCTATCGTTTCTTGTACTTTATCCGTCAATCCGTTTCCTGTTCTTCCTGGAACGAAACGAGTAATGTGCGGTGTTGATTTATTGACGAAATCATCGGTTAAATCACCTCTCCACCATGCTACGTTGGTTTGTTTTCCTGCAATTACTTTTCCTTCAAAAGTTAACCAGCCATTTTCCGTAGTTACTTTTGAAGTTGATTTTTCTGTTTTATTTGAAGCAACTTTTAAATCGTTTGCATTTTTTAAACCTTTACTGTCTGTATTAATCTGATTTGCTTTTGAAGCTTCTGCAATCAATTCTTGTAAACTTTTTGCCGTTGTAGCAGAGTTTTTAGTCAATTCTGCAGCAACTTCTACACTCGGACTTGAAGAAGCTTCTGAACCTAAATCATAGATAAAAGGCTGAACTGGAAGTTTTCCTAATCTGGCTTCTAGTTGTGTGTAGAATAAACTTCTTGGACTGATATGTTCGTTTACGTTTTTCCAATGTCCGTTTCCTCCAAATTGTCCCCAAACTCCAAAAGCCCAGTTTTGTGCTGTTGGCGGACTATAACATTCTACTTTTGATGCCGATGATTCCCAGATTACAGAATTGGCTGCTGTCCATCCAGCGCCTCTTCCGCCTTGTTCTCTGTTATTATAACTTAATGCTTTTCCGTCGATATTGGCAATGTCAAATAAAACTCCAGTTGCCCAGCTTCCAATTGTGCCGCTGTTTTCGAAAGGTAAATGTGATTCGCATTGAACGAAAACATTTGGACCTGTTGTTCCGAATCCGCCCACAGCGAAATCATGATATCCAAATTCTGAATAACAACGTTGGAACAAAGTCTGCTGACCTTCTGTATAAAAAGTATGTCTTCTGAATGAAGCGATTTCTGAAATTGGTTCTGTTGCAATACAATCTTCAACTGTAATTTGCTGACTTGTTTTCAAAATCGTAACAGCTCCGCCTGCAAAATGTTTGAAATTCACTTGTTTTACCCACGCATTTCTAGCGCTTTCAATGCTGATTGCCTGCCAACGATGCTCTTCGTCTTTTAAGTTTGAAGGATTGTAGATTGATTTTATTAAGATATTTTCAATTCCGTTATTTTCGATTCTTCCTGCCCATGAATAAACAGTTAATTTTGAAGTTCCAAAAACATCATCCAAAGAGATTGTGATTGGCGCGTTTACGGTTACTTCGTTTCCGTTAATTTTGGTAACGACACGATTCCAAGTTGTAATCCAATCGCCTTTTTTCCATCCAATCCAAGAAGTTTCTCCGCCGAAATCCTGCATGTTTACTTCTTTAATGAAATTATCCGTTAAAGGTTTGCTGATTTCAATTTCGTCACCCACTTTTAATTTTGAAGTATTTTTTAATTGGATTTTCTGAGTTCCAAGTGGCGTATAAGCGTTTGCAAATTCAAACGAATCTTTGTACAATTTATCATTTACGCCTAAAATTCTAATTAAAGCTTCTCTTTCTAAACCTGTTCCTAAAAGTACGGTTCCGTTTTCGGAATTTCCGCTTCCTCTTAAAACTACTCCTGATTTTCTAATGTATAGTGTTCCACTGATTTTAAAAGTTCCTTTGTCTAACAAAACTGCTCCACGAAAACCTGATTTATCTGGTTTTAATGCACTTACATAATCAATCGCGTTTTGAATTTTCTGCGTTGCGTCTTCTTCTTGCTGCGAAACAAAAATTTTGTTATCCAAATTCGGAATGGCAACTTCAGAGTTTCTGTATCCTGCAAAAGAAAAATCAGGGATTTGATTTCCTTGATTATCGGTTGTGAAAGAAAGTTTTCCTTCTTTGGTTTTGATGATATCTGGGAAATTGTTTTGGGCTGTGATCTTGCCACACATAGACATAGTAAAACACATTATTACTAATGTGTTTTTGAAGCAAGGGACTATATTTTGTTTAATGAAATTCACTTTTAGTATATTTTTCAATTTTCTAAAGTTAAGCATTTCCGCAATTTTGTCATTTCGACGAAGGAGACCCGAGCGATAGCGAACGGATGAAATAAATCTCACGCGGGATTTACGCACTGTTGCGGAGCTTCTAGTGTGATTCCTCGTTCCTCGGAATGACAAACTAGATGGATTTTCTTTGTGTTATTAAACCTGACAGGTTTTAAAAACCTGTCAGGTTTGCGTTGAGAATACTTAACTATTGTAATAATGATTTCAGCTTCGCTAAAGTATCCGTATTGTTTTCCGTTTTCGTCCAATCTGTTTTGTTGGTTGGATCGATTCCGTTAAAATATTTCTCGATGTTGGTATATCCGTCTCCGTTTGCATCTTTATTGGCATCTGAAGCATCATTTGGATTTAAACCAAATTTCTTTTCCCATGCATCAGGAATTCCGTCATTATCAGAATCTTTATAGGCTTTTCCTTTGTAAGTTGGATAGCCGCCAACTTGATCTGGATGTGTTATAATTCCTTTTTTATAAGAGTCAGCTGGCAGTCTTCTTTTGATATATTCTTTTCCGATATTATTTTCTAAGCCGTCTTTTACTTCGATTTTTCCAGTTTTAACTTGTTTGATAATTCTTTCGTCAACCGCATCTCTTTTCGGAATTGTCGCTCCAACATTCGTCAAAACAAAATCATAAGCTTCTTCTGCCGACATGATATTAAACTTTGGCATTGAGAATGGTTTTGGCTGTTTAATAGCTGCTAAAAATGCTGCCGTTTCTGCTTCTGTAAGGTTTTCCAATTGTACGCCACCATTCCAGTTGTCTGCTGTAACTTCTGGAGAACCGACAATAAAGTTTCCTGAAACATAAGCTCTTCCATATTGCTTTGGTTCAATATAACCAGATTCTGGTTTTACAATTCTATGCGAAATAGGCTCATTTACAGGTGTAATTGGTCCTGGTTTAAAATAATTGTTGATGATATTTAACATCGAACGATAATCTCCACCGTCAAGCGTACGATTCCACCAATTAAATACTACGTTATTCACAAAATTAAAGTCACCATACATTCCGATAGAAGCATTTCTAGAAATGTTATCCGCCCATAAGTTGCGCATAAAAGTACTATTTAATCCGCCAATTGTACTTCCGAAAGCGTGATTGTACGTATCTAAACCTTCTGATGAAATGGTGTTTTGAATCGTGATATTACAAGCTGGTAATTTTTCCAGTTTCGATTTTGCATTCGCAGCAAATTGATGTCTGTATAAAGAAATATTTTCGTCTAATCCCCAGCTAACAGAACAATGATCTACAATGATATTCCCCATTGGATTTCCTCCCAATGCATCATCTCTTCTCGTTACTTCGGTTGCACCACGTCTGAAACGCATGTGCCTGATGATAACGTCATGTGTATCGATTTCTAAAGTTTCTCCGGCAATACAAATTCCATCTCCTGGAGCCGTTTGTCCAGCAATGGTTACGTAAGGCGCACGCATGCTGATTCTTTTCTTCAATTGAATAATTCCTGAAACGTTGAAAACAATTGTTCTTGCTCCAACCGCTTCGCAGGCTTCACGGAAAGTTCCTTTTCCGCTGTCTTCTAAACTTGTAACTACAAATATTTTTCCGCCACGTCCGCCTTGTGTATATGCTCCGCCGCCTTCAGCTCCTGGAAAAGCAGGAATATCTGCCTGAACAAAATCTTTTGGATATGAAGCCCAAGGCAAATATGGTTTTCCTTGTTTTGCTTCTTCTTTAATGATATGAAGATTGTTTGTCCAAATTTCGCTCAGCCTTTTTTCTTCATCAGCCAAAATAGCATCGGCTTTTTCCTGAACTGGTTTTGGAATTACGGGATATTGGGCATATGCAGATGATACTAGTGAACAAAATGACAACGCCATAAATGTTCTCTTTAAAGTATGTTTTGGGAAAATATTTTGCATTGAATTCTGTGGTGTAGTTAATAGTAGTTAGTTTTTAAGAGATTATTCTTTTGCAGTAGAATCTTTTGTTTTACTCTTCTCTCTTTCTTCTATACGCTTATGCCAGTCGGCACTTTCTTTGTTTAAATCGTAACCTTGTTTCGATAAATAGTTGTTGATTCTTCCTTTGTATTTACCAAACCATCCGTGTTTTTCTTTAGATGAACCGGCATCCATTGCATGTTCTCTAGCTTCAACTAAAGCTTTGTAGATGTAGTCTTTTTGTTCTGCTGTTAAATTTGGAAGCATATCATTGTAACCTGCAACTGTGATAGGAAGCACGCCATAAGTCATTCCGTCTTTTACTTCAGTGATTTTATCTTCCGATAATTCTTTACTTAGTTTTTTGATGTAAGATTTATGCAGTTTTGCAATTGATTCGTCAGCTTTTACTTTCAGTTTATCAATTTTCTCGTTTTGCTTTTCTTTTGCTAAAGAAGCATCTTCTTTTACTTTTTTGATTTCAGCATCTCTTCCGTCCTGAATTTCAGTCAAATCTCTGAATTGCTGTGCGATAATATTTGAAACTGCTTTTTCTTTTGCTTCGTTTTTCAAATCTAATTTGGTAACGATTTTTGCAGCTCTTTCGTTGGTAACTTTTACATATTCAGGATCTAAATGCTGTTGTGCATTTAAAGTTGAAAATGCAAAAACAAGCGATAATAAACCAGCATTTATTTTATTTAGTGCCATGATTTTTTCCTTTTTAGTATAATTATTTTAAACACATAGAAACATAGTTTTTCGTAACGTTTAAAGGCGTTTCACTTGTATTAACAAACATAGCTATGTGTTAGAAACATGTTTCTTTTTTATATTCTTTTGCACATACAAAAACCTATGTTTCTATGTGTTAAATAATTTTTTCTGTCTTTCTTATTTTAAATCTAATAAAGGTCTAACTAATGTTTCTTTGTTATTAGCTAAATCTTTCCAGTCTACTTTTATTGCAGGATTTACACCGTTGATGTAATCTTCAATATTAGTGTATCCGTCTCCGTTTAAATCTCCTTGAGCATCAGATGGATCGTTCGGGTTTAAACCGTATTTTTTCTCCCATGCGTCTGGCATTCCGTCTTTGTCAGTATCTACATAAGGTTTTCCTTTGTATTCTGGATATCCTCCAACTTGAGAAATGTCGGTAATGATTCCTTTTTTATAAGAATCCATCGGTAAACGTCTGTGTTCAAATTGGTAGAAAGTCTTTTTTTCTAATCCTTTTGCATATTCTGGAACTCCAGTTTTTACAGTTCTTACAATTCTTTCATCTACTTTATCTCTTATTGGTAAAGTTGCTCCAACATTTTTAAGAACAAATTCGTATGCTTCGTCTGCTTTCATGAATGGACGGAACCATGGCATTGGAAAAGGTTTAGCTGCTTTCATTTTAGCAAAATATTCTTTTGCTTCATCGTAAGTCATTAATTCCCCTTTTTTATTTTCAAGCTGAATACCACCGTCCCAATTATCTTTAGTCACTTTTTCGTTTCCGTTTACAACGTTTCCATTTACATAAGCACGACCAAAAACCATATAAGGCAATTTACTTCTTCCTGATTCTGGTTTTAAAATTCTATAGCTGATTGGCTGCGTTAAATCGGTTACAGGACCTGGTTTGTAGAAGTTGTTGATGATATTGTAGTTTGCTGTATAATCTCCACCATCTGTAGATCTGTTGTACCAATTGAAAACTACATTATTTACAAAGTTGAAAATTCCGTTCCAACCGATAGAAGGGTTTCTTCCTGCATTGTTAGCCCACATGTTTCTCATGAAAGAACAGTTTTCTCCACCTAAAGTACTTCCGAAAGCGTGATTGTAAGTATCAAGAGCCTCTCCGAATAAACTATTTTGGATGGTAATATTTACCGTTCCCACTTTGATATCTGGGTAACCTGGTCCTGGATTGTACATATGTCTGTAGATTGACATGTTTTCGTCTAATCCCCAAGTTGCAGAAACGTGGTCAATCATGATGTTTCCAACTGGATTTCCTCCAATAGCATCATCACGACGTCCTACGAAAGTTTCTCCACGGCGGAAACGTACGTGTCTGATAATTACATCATGCGTATCAATCCAAGTTGATTCTCCTGCAATACAAATTCCATCTCCTGGAGCGGTTTGTCCTGCAATTGTAATGTAAGGCGCACGAATAATCAATGGACTTTTTAATCTGATAATTCCAGCAACATTAAACACTATTATTCTCGCTCCTCCTTGCTCGCAGGCTTCACGTAAAGTTCCTGGTCCACGGTCTTCTAGACTTGTTACCGTGTACACTTTTCCGCCTCGGCCTCCAAAAGTATACATACCTCCACCTTCAGCACCTGGAAAAGCAGGAATTTCTGCCTGAGGTAAATCTGTTGGTCTTGCTGCCCACGGAATATAGGGTTTTCCATGTTTTGCTTCTTCTTCAATAACTACTAAAGCTTTTGTCCAAGCTTCATCAGAAAGTCTTTGAGCTTCTTCTTTAATAGCTTTTTCCTGAGCCTGAACTTCTGGACTTATCTTCGGATATTGGGCAAAACATTTTGCACTTCCTAAAAAAAGCAGAGATGATGCGATAAATAATGCGGAATTTTTCATGTTAATTTGTAGTTGTGGTAATTCTTTTTAAACAAATCACCTGTATCTTTTGACGAATACAGGTGAAAAGCTTTATATAAATATTCTGTTTTTTAATAGTAAAATTTATTCTTGGTAATCGTAAGTTCCAGAAGCACCATTTGCATCTTTCCATCCAACAGTTTGCTTTAACCATGGATTTTGTGCTAATACAGCCTGACTTAATCCCTGAATATAATAGTTCTGTCTAAAGTTTATATTAGTTGCTGTACCACCAATGTTATCCATAGGTGTTGGAGGTGAACGTAATTCAAAATTAGTAGTATAAAAAGCCGCTAAAGCTGTAATTTGTGCCTGAAAGTTTGCTGCATCCGGATCTACCGATATAGAAGCACGAGCAGATGTTAAAGGATCAGTATTAACTGCACTATTACCTATTTTGTAATGCAGGTAATTACCAACACGTTGTGTACCATTAATTGGCTCTAATCCTAATTTTGAACAAGTTCCTGCATCGTTGCTGTATAACATCCATCTTTGAATATCCCAGAAACGTTTTCCTTCATACGCTAATTCTACTCTACGCTCATATAAACATGCTTCGATTGCTTCGTATTTATTTCCTAAAGTTCCAATACCATAATTGTTTGCTGCAGGAATACCAACACGATTTCTAATTCTGCCTAAATAGGCTAATGTGTTATTTGTTTGTCCTAATGCTGCATAACATTCTGCAATGTTTAACAATAACTCAGCGAAACGATAATCTATGATATCTGTACCTGAATATTGAAAGTTACTCGCATTACCAACTGTAGGACTTGACATTTTACGAACAAAAGCAGGACTTGGAACATCATTACCCATACTAAATCCAAATGTATTTGCAGCTGGAGTAGACCAGCGATATGCCCATACAGTAGGTTGAGTCGTTGTATTAGGAACACTGTTTGTATATGGCCAGTAACTTCCAGAGAATGCAAAAGTTCTGTAAAAACGAGGATCACGATCTTTAAAAAATAAGAATGGATCATATAGATTCGCTGCAGTAGGTCTTTTTCCGTTAGCCATAGGAAATAAATCAATCATTCTTTTTGGAGCTTTCACACCACTTCCAGCCGCACCTCCCTGGCTCGCAAGTCTAATAGATTTTTCCCATGAATTATTTGAATTAAGATTTGTAGTACCGCTTGCTAATAAACGAACTGTAATTGCTTCTGGATTGAAACTGTTATCAGAAATATAAAACATTTTTGCCCAATCACTTGCTGATGCTCCATATAAATTATGTCCTGCAGCAATTAATTGTGTCTCCGCTTCTAATCCTGCTTTTAATGCAGCATCCCAACGCTCTGGAGACTCCCAGTTTTTATTAAATAAAGGGCTTGCATACGTTAATAATACTCTTGACTTTTGAGCCAAAGCAGCTCCTTTTGTGTAACGTCCGTATTCTGCTGCTCCCCATTCCGCTGCTGTAGGTAATAAACTTGCAGCCATATCTAAATCGCTTACAATTTGTGCTACTACTTCAGAAACTTTAGCTCTAGGCAATTGTGTTGCAGGATTGTTATTAGTTGCATTTTCAACTGTAGTTACAATTGGAACTCCGCCATAAGTACGCATTAAATCAAAATACTGAATAGCTCTTAAATAATACATCTGTCCTTTTATACGATTACGGAAAACCTGCGACAAATTAGCTCCTTTAATATCTATATTTTCCAACATAGAATTACAATCTCTAATTCTATTGTAAGGCTCATTTTTAACAGCATCTGCTAAAGGTGTTCCATAGTATGCAGAAGCATCAGCAGCATTTTCCCAGGTAAAATTAGGGTTGATAAAACTTTTATCGCTTGCATTATTTGATATTCCACCCACCTCTTCAGTATAAGAAGCCTGAGTTGTAGCAAATGAACCTACTACTGTACCCATTGGAGATTTGTAAGCATCAAAAAAGTCATAGTATACGTTATTTACATACCAATTTACTCTTTCTTCACTTTGATAAAATTCATCATCAAAATAATTGTACTGCTTTTTCTCTTCTAAAAAATTATCGCTGCACGAAGCACCTACAATAAGTAAAAGTGCCAGTGATATATATTTATTAAATTTTGTTTTCATAATTCTTAAGATTAAATTTTAGAATGTTACATTCAAATTAACTGACCATGTTCTAAGTGTAGGATATCTTGCTGAAGATGTATCGTACATATTACGATAATGGTTTGGATATGGATTATATAAATCCCAAAGGTTATTTCCTGTAACTCCTAAAGTAACTCTTTGTACACCAATTGTTTTAAGAGGCTCTTGAGGCAATTCAAATCCTACAGTTAAATTTCTAACTACACATCTAAAGTTGCTAAGTTCCCAAAAATCTGATGGAGCAAAAGCAGTTCCTTGTTGTCCCATATTAGGATATTTTCCGTTTGGATTATCAGTAGCATCATACATATCTTTCCAAAAAACTTCATGTCCCCAGTCATTTTGAGTAGATCCAGTACCTTGTTGTACTAAGTCGATTGAGTTATACCCTCCCCATGTAGTAGCTATCTGAGTTCTAAAATAAAAAGATTTATAATTTAATCCTAAATTCGAAGTGAATCCGTAAGTTCTGTTACTGTTAGCTAATTTAACATAATCTAATTGTCTTGCAATCTGTCCGTCTGCAGGTGCCTGAGTTTTTGTTGTACCATCATATGCTCCTCCAACATCTTCATAAGCCAGCATACCTTTTCTCATTTGTGAAACATTATTAATACCCAAATAATTTGGAGCTCCGCCAACTGCAGCTGCATTTGCCGCTAAATAATTCCAGTAGTTCGTAACATCTTCATCTGTACGTAAAATACCGTCCCCTGTAGAAGTTCCTTTCCAAGTTCTGAATCCCCATACTGGCATAAAGGTTGAATAACCTGTTTCAATAGTATTATACGATGGATGCTGAGATGGTGCTGTTGGATATTTTTTATATTCATTATCTGAGAAACCAAAGTTGATTCCTACGTTATAGCTTAAATCTCTTTTAATTTTGTCTTTCCAAGTTAAACTAATCTCTGTTCCCCATGCATTTACATCTGCATAATTTTGTTCTGCAAAAGCACCACCAATAGAAATTGGAGTTCCTGCTTCACCAGCTAAACTAATCAGCATATCTGTAGATTTATCATAGTAAAAATCTGTAGTAAGCTGAAGTCTATTTTTTAATAAGCTCACATCAATACCAAAGTTTTGTTTGATTGTTGCATCCCATTTAATATCTGGATTAGGTGTCGCTCTTGGTGTAATAGCACCGCCAAGAGTACCTCCTGCTGAACCAAATTGATTACCCTTATCAGCAATAACATCATAAAGAACAAGCCAGCGCCATGGTTTAATGTTATCTTTTCCGGTTTTACCAATAGAATAACGTAGCTTTAAATTATCAATAACCGGAACTGCTTCTTTAAACCATTTTTCGTTTGAAACAACCCAACCTAACTGAGCTGATGGGAAAAATCCCCAATAATTTTCTGGTGCAAATTTTGTAGAAGCATCACTTCTAAAAAGTAACTGCAAAAGATATTTGTCTTTGTAGCTGTAATTTACACGTCCTAAATAAGAAAATGTTCCAGATTCTCCTTTATTTGCTGTTGAGTTCGTTGTGATTGTACCAGCAGTGGTATTACTTCCTAAATAATCTTTTGAAGTACCTTCATAAGCCAATCTGGTATTTTTAAAGTTAGCTTCTGAACGTTCAATACCAAACATTGCATCAACACTGTGATCTCCAAAAGTTCTTGCATAGTTTGCAAAAAAGTTTGCCTGAATTACCTTATCAACATCTGTATTATAATAAACTCTTGAGTTTCTAACATTAGTTTCTATAAGATAATCTCCCGCTGGATTAGTTACTGAATTATAAATAGTTGGATCTGCAGCACCAGCCAGGTGATTTCCTATTGTTTCATAATTTCTAATTCTGGCTAAATCATATGGTAATTGTACTTGCTCAGAATTAGCGCTTGACTGGCTTCTAGCATAACTTCCCTTAAGTGACAAACCTTTAATAAAAGAAACTTTATAATTCAAAGATAAATTCACATTATATGAAAATTCTTCGTCAATTTGATAACCGTTGTCTAATCCTGCAAAATAATTCCATCCTGCGATAGTATTATTTGCGTTTGCACTTTGTAAGTTTCGATCTGTACGAGCGATTGGAGACAGCCAATACTCTTTACCTTCTACAGTAGTAGACCATGGAATATATCTTGGCATATGCAGTAAATATCCATAATCTGCCTGCTCTCCACCTCCTGCTCCACCAAAACTTGAATCGCTGATGTTTGCAGAAGCTTTAGAAAATGATTTTCTAGTATCAACTGTGTTTGCTGAGATTGCAGCAGAAAGTTCAAAATCTTTAGCCAGCTTAGCTGTTAAACCAGTACGGAAATTCCATTTTTTATAATCTTGTTCACCAAGGTTAGCTCCCTGATCAAAATAAGTTATACCTGCAAAGTATGTCGCTTTATCATTTCCGCCACTTGCACTCAATGAGTGTCTTTGTTGAAAAGCAGGTTTCCATGCTTTTTTAAGCCAATTATAATCTAGTCCTTTCATCTGCTCTAATTCCTCTGCAGAAAAGTATTTAGATTTATCAGCCTCAAGATTAGAATTTAAAAATCTGTTTTTCCAAATTCCGTGGTCATAAGCGCTCATTACTTTACTATGACTAACAGCATCATTAAATGCTGACTGGCTGTAATAGTTGAACTTTAATTTACCATCTTGACCTCTTTTTGTTTTTACAAGTATCGCTCCTTGAGAAGCACGAGAACCATAAATAGCAGCAGAACCGTCTTTTAAAACTGTAATACTTTCAATTTCTGAAGGATCTAATCTATTAAATGTTTCAAGTGTTGCTAATCCTGTTGTTGGATCAATCTGCACCATATCATCAATTACAATCAATGGAATAGTAGTGTTTCCATCTTTAGAAAAACCAAAAGATTGACGTATCGAAACATCAGCTCCAACCCCTGGACGACCAGAACCGCCAGATACATTTAATCCCGGAGTTAAACCTCTTAAAGATTCACCTAAATTTGAAACAGGTAAATCCTGAATTTCATCTGGTTTTATTGTAGCAATTGCTCCTGTTATTTTTTGTTTCTTTTGAGTACCATATGCCACAACCACAATATCATTTAACTCATTAGAATCTTCTTGTAATTTAGCATTAAGAGTAGTACGTCCTGCTAGTGGAATTTCTACTTTCTTCATACCAATAAAAGAAAAAACCAATGTTGCTCCTGGCTTCACTGTAATTTGGTACTTACCATTGTAATCTGTAGTAACAGTGTTTTTAGATGATTTTTCAGTTACGTTTACACCAGGTAAAAGAAATCCTGAATTGTCAGTCACTGTACCTGTAATCTTAATTGGAGTGCCTGCGGTTTGAGCATAAGTAATTACACTCATCAGTGCAAACAAAAGAAAACTACATCTCTTTAAAAGTGCTTGTTTCATAAATGCTTTTTTGTTTGGTTAGTTTATTATTGTTAGTTAGTCATGTTTTAAATGCATCTTAAATAATTATTAAGATTTCAAAGAAACGAAATCGTTGTAATTAAATGTTAAAAATACATTTATTTTAATAATCCAAAAATATAACGATCATATATTACAACCGTCCTGCTCTATCCTGTTTTAATGGCATTATCTAAAAAAAAACAACTCAAAAAAACAATATTAATAAAAAATTGAAAGAATAAGTGAGCTAAATAGAAAAAACAGAGAAAATGTTTGAGTATAATCAAATAGAAGAATGCCTTTTCAATTAAAAATCGAAGAAAACGCATCAAAAACAAAATTTATCTATTTTTAATGCAAATAATGCTAATTAGTTACTGTTTCTGAGCAGATTAACTTTACTCAATTTCTACAAAAAAAGCTTACACATTTATATCTGAAAATGCAATTTAAAGTAAAAAACTTACAAGAAAATTAAAAATTTGATATCAAAATCAATTCTTAAATATTTCATAAAAAATATTTTTTTTAAACGTAAATTCTGACCAATATTTTTTTTGAATGCCTTTTATGATAGGCCTTCACGAGATTTTTGAAGAGAAATTTTAATTTTTAGTGTGGTTTGTACACATAAATTCAGGCAGGATAGTTCAATTTTAAATTTATTTGGCAGGATTCCATCCATTCAAAACTAAATCTTTATAGTATTTTTTTATATCATCTTTCGTTAATTGATGCGACCATAGCACTCGCTGTGAGATATTTTTTGCACTTGCACCTTTACTTCCGTATTCCGCGTAATAAGCTGTTTTATCTTTATCAGGAAAACGAGTATCTATCCAGGCATTCCATCCTTCTGGAATAATGTGCGAACCAATATCGGTATTAATGAAAACAGTTTGTGCATAAGGTCTCCAAGGTCTTCCTAGAAATACTTTGTCTACAGATTTGTCTTTTGCAGTAAGCTTGCAATCAACAAAAACAAAACCATAAGCTTGCCCCTGCGGAGTTGAAGCCGCGGTAATATAGGAATTGACTAAACTTTCAATCGTACATTTATAAAAATAAGCCGTTGCAGCGCCGAAAATAAAATCGGTTGTACCATTGATAAAACAGTTTTCAAAATAAGTTCGGGTGTTTCCTTCCGACAAATAAAGTGTATCCTGATTGGCTAAAAGATTGCAATTTTTTACAATAATTCTATCTCCCTTAATGTGAAGCGCCACTGCCTGCCCTATTCTTCCTGCTGTGTTCTCTACAGTAAGGTTTTCAAGCGTACAATCATTTCCTTTGATCATGAAAGAATACGAAGTTCCTGTTCCAAATTCTTTTTTACCTGATGGATCTGGTTCACGAAGCGGTTTCCCTGAATAATCATCAAAAGAAATAATCGTCTTATTTCTATCCGTCCCTTTTAAAGTAATGAACGTTTTAGAAACCGGAATTTCCAATTTCTCTACATACTTTCCTGGCTTGATAGTAATTACCACACGTTTCTCCGAATTATCTTTTACATTATTCACCGCTTCCTGAATGGTTTTAAAATCTCCTGATCCATCTTGAGCAACGGTTAATGCTAATTTGTTATCGAGCGTTTGGGCTGATATTGAAAGTGTTGTAATTAAAAATAAAGCTAGAATGTATTTCATGTTTTTTTATTTATTTCGTTTTTTGTCATTCCGAGGGACGAGGAATCACACTAGAAACTCCGCAATCTTAATCGCCAATCTTTGTCGAGCTACTTGCGAAGATTTCTCTTTTGTCGAAATGACAAACTGTGTGGTTATTTAAAATCTTTGTCAAAGTTTAAAACTTTGACAAAGACAAAAAAAGTATTAAAATCCTTTTAAATTCGCGTCTTTACAAAGTAAATCCGTGTCATCCGCGTCCAAAAATTAATGCGACATCCAAACCGTCATTTCACCTTTTCCCTTATTTCCCCATGCAAAATACGGAATTAATTTTACTGGTACCGAAGTTGCATCTTTAGAAGAAAGCGGTTTATATAAAGTTTTATTCCATGAATTATTCGAATTTATAACAGCTTCTGCATCAATGCTAACCAAATTTCTATTATTCAAGATGAAATTGTTTGTTGCGAAATTCGATTTCAAATTCAAATCCACATCATTTACGCTTACTTTCGAAGGAAGCTGATCTGATTCTAAACAATATACCAAAGGTCCTCTTTTTACAGCGACCTGATTTTTAACTTCTTCAACCAACGGATTGGCTTCCATTAATTCAACTGGCATTGGCAAGTTCAATTCGATAACATCTCCTTTTTTCCATTTTTGATTTAATTTCAAATAAGTTCCAGAAACGATTTTATCAGTAATCTTGGTATTATTAACCAAAACTTCAGCATTCTGACTCCAACCCGGAATTCGTAAAAAGAAGTTTTGCAAATCTTTTGGAGCTTTTACAATTTTCAGCGTTATTTTTCCGTCCCAAGGATAATTCGTTTGCTGTTCGATCTCGATTTCTTCACCATTTAAAGATTTTGTTTTCAATTGATTACTTCCGTATAAATTTACGTACAAACCTTCTTTCGAAATATTGTACGCGTAATTTCCAACTTCGGCAACAGTTCTGGTTACGTTTGGTGCACAACAGTTTGATAAGGCAATATATCCTTCACGCTCATTTCCCCATCTTTGGTGAAATGGCAAATCTTTAGAAACATTCAGCGGATTATTGTAAAGGAATTTTTCTCCTTCTAAATCCATTCCCGAAAGTACACTATTGTATAATGCTAATTCAACGATGTCAGCATATTTGGCATCTCCTGTAATTTGAAGCATTCTCCAGTTCCATAGCACATTTCCAATATTAGCGCAGGTTTCGGTATGAGCTGTTGCATTTGGTAATTGAAAAGGTCTTCCGTAAGCCTGATGAATTTTCTGAACCACAGTTGGATCATAAGATGTTCCGTCTGGCGAAACGCCATCATATAAAGAACCACAACCTCCTGTAATGTACATTTTTCGATAGGTTACATCATCCCAAATCGATTCTAGATTGTCTAATAATTTCTTTTCTCCTGTTTCAGCGTACAAGTCAGCAACTCCGGCGTAAAGGTAATTCGCTCTTACAGCATGCCCCATTGCAGTTGTCTGTTGTCTAAACGGAATTCGATCCTGATTGTCATCGGTTCCGTCATTTGTAGTTCCTCTAATGTCAATTAGATTATTGGCTAATTCTAAGTATTTCGGATTTTTGGTCGTTCTATACATTTCTACAATTCCCATATAATGAGACGGACAAATGGCATTTCGAGCCAATTCTGGTGAAGCTTTTTTGTAGAAATCATACAAGAAATCGGCAACACCTTTTGCAATATTCAGGAAGTTTGTTTTTCCTGTGGCACGATAATGTATGCAAGCTGCAGTCATTAAATGTCCCATATTGTATTTCTCAAAACCCAATTGTTTTTTCACTTCTTCTGGGCCTAAAGTTCCCCAACGTTCATCGATTAAAACCGGTGTATGAATATAGCCATCTTTACGCTGTACTTTCGCGAAAAGCGCAATAGCTTTATCCATTTCGGCATCCAGTTTTTTATCTTTTGTTACGGCATAAGTTGCTGCCATTCCTTCAAAAATCTTGTAGAAATCGCCATCATGAAACGAAGGTCCTTTGAAAGTTCCTTTGCTTAAACCTGCAGCAATTTCGAAGTTTTTATAAGCATGCGAAACTTCATCATTATGATACAAATCCCACATATACGGCAATGTATTTTTGGTTTCTACATCAAATTGTTCTTTCCAAAAACCGTTTGTCCATTTTACATCTTGTAAGCCTACACTTTGTAATTTCGAATACGGACTTTCTGAATTCGCAACCAAACCTTTGTTCTGCGCAAACACTCCAGTGCTAACAAAAAACAAGCTTAAGGAAACATTTAATATTTTTTTCATTCTTTTATCATTTTGAACCATATAAGAAATATAAGTTCATTTAAACTAAACTTTCTTGAACTTGAACCATACAAGTATTAAGTCAATCTTATAATTTTCTTATATCACTTATATGGTTTAATAATTTACTTAACAAAGAAATTAATGGTTCTGCTCATTGAATCTCCGTCTGCATCTTTTACCGTTAGCACGAAAGAAGCAAATCCTTTTTCAACAGCTGTAAACTGAATTTCTTTTCCTTTTAAAACCACTTTTCCATTCTTAAGATCAGAGAAAGTGTAAAATGGTTTGTTTTCGTATCCTTTGAAATAATCTGGAGCACTTAAAGTCTTTTTCTCTACTGAATTCACAAAATAATGAGGCTGAGCCAACCAATCTAAATAATTATCTAATTGAGTAAATCCGTCTTTGTCATTATCTTGATTTGCATCTGAGAAATCTCCAACTTTTGAATTTTCGTTTAACCCAAAAGCTTTTTCCCACCAGTTTGGCAATCCGTCATGATCGGTATCCCAATCTGTCGGACGAGTTTCTGATACAAAATTTGGCCATCCACCTGCATCTTGTTCGTTATCAATCATTCCGCCTAAACCGCTTTTACTTCCTTTATAAGTGAAAGTTCCTTTTAAAGTTTCCTCTACAATTCTGTTATCGTGTTTATCAAAAAACGGCTGATTCGCTCCAACATCTGAAAGCACATTTTTATAAGCCGCTTTCGCTGATTGCGTTTCTACATAAGAAGGAAAAAATGGTTTGTCTACAAAAGTTTCATAATCTACTTTCTCATTATGGCTTATAGTAGATTTTCTGCCTTTCTCCTGAGATTTTTCATCAAAATAACCCGGCATAACATTTCCGTCAAAATAATAACGTTGCATACCTTTTCCAACCCCTTCATGTTGTGCATTTAACGCCACAAATATGGTAGTTGAAGCACCTGGTTTATAAAAATTGTTTACAAAATTTACTTCGTTTGCACCGCCGTCTGTTGCTCTTTTTCCCCAATTGTACACCACATTATTTGTAATATCCAATCTTCCAGTGTAGAATCCGTCACCGCTTAAACCACCTCCAATACTCCAGTTACGTCCGTAATTATGAGCCAGTAAATTATGATGAAAACTACCAATATCACCGCCAATTGTAGCAGCATAACCATGCATTTTTCCAACTTCATATTTATCATGTCCAGCCACATTTAATGCCTCAGAAATTAAAGTTCGTTGTAAAGTAATATGATGCGCACCACGCGAACTAAACGATTCATCTATTGTCCAGCTAATCGAGCAGTGATCAATAATACTATAATCAGCGCCCGTTAATCCCATTCCGTCAAAAGTAGTTCCGCCTCCAATTCTCACTTTCAAAAATCGTATTACACCATCATTTCCTGTCAACCCAATTGGAGCTCTACTGATTGTAATTCCTTCTCCCGGAGCCGTTTGTCCCGCAATAGTGATATAAGGCTGATTTGCTACTAATCTCGAAGCCAGTTTTATATTTCCCGAAACATTAAAAACGATCGTTCGCGGTCCAATTTCCTGATTGATGGCGTCACGTAAACTTCCTGGCCCATCGTCATTTAAGTTCGTTACTTCAATTACTTTTCCGCCACGACCTCCTACGGCGTAACGTCCATAACCTTCAGCACCTGGAAACGCCAATTGAGCAGGTTTAAACGACCATACATTTCCTAATGTAACTTCGCCATTATTATCCACTTCATCGACTCTCCAGTAATAAGTTGTTCCTGAATATAAATCAGAAACTGAATACGATTTCTCAGTTAGTTTTCCTTTAAATTCTTTTGAAGATTCAGTTGCATTTTCTACCGCATTTTTATCTTCACCGAAATATATTTTATGCGATGCGACGTTTTTTACAGCGTCCCATTTTAGAGTTAAAGTTTTACCCACTTCAACATGTTCGTCTCTATTTTTAGGTTCCGGAGTTCTGGCTTGATTCATTAAATTTGGCGTATCAATTTCAAAACCATTGATTACAATCTGTTTTATAATATCTGGGTTTGAAGTAGGATCAATTTCAAAACGAACAATTACATCCTTACCTTTCTCAGCATTAAAAGTAATATACGCCATCGAAGCATCAATTTTAGCATTGGCTCTCTGACTCGCATTTAACGTTTCCTGAAGTTTTCCGTTTACGTAGATTTTTATCGGAGAAAAAGTTTTTCCTGTAATGACATCAAAAGCGTTATGAAAAGTCAAAAGCGTATGTTTTCCAGCTTTCAGTCCGCTTATTTTCAATTCCAAATTTTCAGAAGTAACCAAACCGTCACTTCCTAATTTGTTGTAAAACGGAGCGCTCATTCCAACTTTGTACCATTTTGAAGTAAAGTTTCCTTTTAACTTAAAAGATACATTATTAAATGATTTTTCGGATTCTTTTCCTTCATTAATTACCCAAGAATCATAACTAGGATCATGAACTTCTTCTAGTCTTCTTTGAAAAAAATCAAAGTCAACTTTTACGATTTGTTTATCAGTATTTTGAACTGATTGTGCTTGTCCGTTTGTGGTCAAAAGCATGGACAAAAGAGCACCGCTTATTAATTTCTTTATCATTTTTGCTTGGTAATAGTTAGTTTAATTTCGTTTTCTCTACTTCAGATTTTCCTAGCAGATTTATAATGTCTTTTTTTCTTTCTTCTGGAATTACTTTTAAAACCTTCAATTCTCCATTCATGAGTTCGGCTTCAATTGTAGTATTTTGTTTGGCATGTAATTTAAAATGAACGTTCCATTCTTTTGGCCAAGCTGGAAAAAGATAGATCTTTCCGTCTGCTTCCTGCAAAAGCATTTCCTGCATGCCAATCATTCCCGATCCACCCCAATTATGATCGGGAACCCAATCAAATCCAGGACCCCAAAAAGCAGGGAAACGTCTTTCTGAATTCGCCATTTTCATTGTATTATATTTCGCTGCTTCTTCTGTTAAACCCAAACGAGCCGAAAAAATATTATCCTGTTTCCACCCAATATGACTTCTAAATTTTAAAGCGTCTGGATCGTATTTCCAAGTATTTAAAGCCGTTTCTAAATCAGGTTTTCCAACACCATAAATTCCCCAAGGATAAACAGGATACAATTGCGGAACTTCCGAATTATTCACTCTTTCCCAAGTTTTAGCAGGAACTAAAACTTTATGATTTTCGATCTGCCCGAAATTTAAAGGCGGAATTCTAGTTTGAAATGCTTTTAAATATTCTGAGTCTTCTTTTGACAATTGATTACCAGAAAGGTTTAAAAGGTTTTCTGTAATAACTTGCAAAGCCGAAATCGTGCTATTGGCATTATTCGCCATTTTATACGTTTCTGCTCCTGAACCCGGAAAAAGAATTAATTTTCCATTTCCATCTAAAGCTTTTCTGCCTCTTTGTTTTGCTAAATATTGATAATGCTCATCAAAAAATCGAAGACAACTTATAATGAATTGATTGTATTTCTGAATATCTTCTCCGGCATATTCTTTCTGTTGCAACATCATCTGGCAAAATTCTAAAACGGTATCCCATTCGTATTCCAGCCACGCATTGTATTCCATTCCCGGATCGTAATCTGCGGGACGTTTCCATTCGTATTCAGCTGGATTTGGCAAACCGAAATTTTCTAATTGTTCTGTGAATGATGCACCGCCATGTTTCCAGTAGACTTTACTACGCAATTCAGCATTTTTTTGCAAATCGAGATAAAAACTCAATTGCGATTTCATCATATCAAAATCACCGCTTTTTACCATCGGAAAATAAACCAATCGCTGGTTCTGAGCCGTCATAGTTCCTCCTCCCCAATTTCTGAAATCTGGTGTAAAATCTAAATCCTTATTCGTGTAAACGGGATCAACCGTAAAAAGTCCGCCGTTGAATTTGGTTGGATATTTTCCATACGCATTGCATCCCAGCATGTATCTGAACAACTGATAATTCTGCCCGATTTGATATACCGAATCTTTGGCATTCGATTGATTTTTTTGAGTAAAAATAAAACTGCGGTTCCAGAAATTATTCCACCATTTTTGAGTGTTTTTTTCTGCTTGTTTAGCTGTATTTTTATTTGCAGAAATCAAATTTTTCAATCCGTTATTCCAAGTAGAAAAATCAGATTTATTGGTATTTAAATAAATTTCTAATGAATGCTTTTTGGATGGTTTTATGCTTGTTAAATTAAAACCTTTAAAATCGGTATCTTGATATTTCCCAAGATATGTTCCGTCTGGTTTTAAGTTATCGCCTTTCATGAATCCGCCAAAAGTGAGATTCGCAATTGGATTCAGCATTTGGTCTTTAACCGATTCCATTTTTTGTTGTTTTACGGCAACATCAAAAACAGTATTTTCTCTATTTCTGTGATAAAATTTGATACCATTATTTTCAAACGAAATAGAATCTTTATAAGTAAAAAGTTCTCCCTGAGGCGCCCATTTATAGGAATTCGCGTTGTTTTCTTTTCCTTTCGGATAGCGGTTTTGGTAACGCCAACTTTCATACGAAGCCGTCATTTGCAACGCATTTTTACTTTCTAAATCAACATGAATAATCGGTTTAAAAACATCTACCCAAAGCTTGATTTTTGTATCATTTTGCCCAACCAAAACATAACCGTCTCTGAGTTTTAATTCCTGATGAAAACCTTCTTTCCCTTCAAACGGATTTGGGCTTAACGTCACTTTTACACGACCTAATTTCAATAAAGTATTATGTTCGTCGAAGGTCCCGCTTCGCGAAAAATAGAAATACAAATCGCCTTTCTCTACCCATACATTCATACCAATATCACCACCACCCAAAGGCATAGATTCTGATGAATTCTGGCTTTGCGTTGTCCAGATTTGATTGTAATTATCAAGCGCAGGAATTTGCGCTTTGAGGCAAAGCGTCGTGAAGAGAAAAAATAGAAGTATTAAATTTTTCAACGTATTAATATTTTATATAGAACACTATTATTTAACCATATAAGTCATAAAAGATAATTTAAGCTAAGCTTTCATTTCTAAACTTATATTTCCTAAAAGACAAGCAAAACACAAAACTTACATTTTCTTATATAACTTATATGGTTTAAAAAATTACCATTCGTCTGTTCTAAACGAAGAAACCGGCAATCCTCCTGCACTAAACAATTCCGCTTTAGCGAAATCTTTCCATAAATAGCGAACTGCAACAGGATTCTTTACTTTATCAGAAGTCAGAACCACAGATTTTCTTCTTACCACAGTTTTCGCTGGATAAAAAACTTTGTCTGCTCCTGCAATTTCAAAACCTAAAACTTCTTTATCATAAGACGTAATTCCGTTAGCAACATCATCAAAAGAAATTGTTACAGCACCATCTTTTATTTCCATTGATTTGTATTTCGGACTTTCGAATTCGAAGCCTTCAATTCCGTACGTTCTTGCCAACGCTTGAAAAGCCAAACGGTTTCCACCTTTTTCTTTGTCCATTGGATGAATGTTATTTTCTTCTCCGACATCCATTAACACTGCCATTGCTGCATTCGGAATTTCCTTTGAAGCCTTAAACTGCGCTTCTCTTAAATAAGCTGAATTGTATTTTTCTAAATAATCTTTTGGGTGAAATGAAGCATAATTAAACGGTGCGATCTGTGCGAAATAAAAAGGAAAATCACCTTGATTCCACAATGTTCTCCAACTGCTTACCATTTTCTTCATTAAAGCGGTATATTCAGAAGCTCTTTCGTAATTCGACTCGCCCTGATACCAAATACAGCCTTTGATTCCGTAACCAATTACAGGCGAAAGCATGCCGTTAAACAAAGTCGTCGGAACACGGTTTGGGTCTTTTGCTAATTCTTCCTTTGTGGTCGGAATTTTAGCACTTGCAAAATCTTTCAGCATTTCTTGATTCATCCAAGCTTCCATGCTCGAACCTCCGTAAGAAACATGAATCAATCCAACAGGAACATTTAAAACTTCCTGCAAAAGCGAACCAAAATACCAAGCTGTTGCACTAAAATTGGATGTCGATTTTGGAGAAGCTTCTTCCCATTTTCCTTCAAAATCTTGCAAAGGTTCTAAAACTGTTGCTCTTGGAATCGTAATTAAACGAATGTTTTTATTGGTTGATCTTACAATAATTTCGTTTCCGTTTTTAACAGGCTGTCCCTGAAATCCTTTCAATGGCATTTCCATATTCGATTGTCCTGAACAAAGCCAGACTTCTCCCAACAAAACATTTTTGATAGTTACTTTTTCGTTTCCTTCTGAAACTTCGATTGTATATGGTCCACCAAAAGAAACCGTTTTTAATTCTGCTTTCCACTTACCTGAAGCGTCTGCTTTTACTTTGTAAGTTTTAGAATCCCAAGAAGTTTTGATTACAATGTTAGCGTTCTTTTCTGCCCAGCCCCAAATTGGTGCATTTGATTTTTGCTGCAACATCATGTTGTCTGTAAACAAAGCTGGCAATTTGATTTGGGCATTGATTTGAAAGCTTACTAAAACCGTTAATAATGCAATAATTGATTTTTTCATTTTTTATTTTTTTTGCCACAGATTAAAGGATTAAAAAGGATTATTAATTTCTTGAAATTCTTTGATCTATTGATATTTTTCTTCTCAATTGCCTCCAGCTTTAGCTGGAGGTTATAAAGTATTTGCATTTCTAGGGCTTTAGCCAAATAATTAGTTTGGCTAAAGCCCAATTCTTATCTTCTTCTAAACCTCCAGCTAAAGCTGGAGGCAATTGATTTTACTCTTTCTTTTATCACAGATTAAACAATCCTTTTTAATCCTTTAATCTGTGGTTAACTTTTATTTTTCTTTTAGAATACTTACAGGCCCAAACAACCCCGCTTTCAACAACGGTTCTGCTTCTAATCGAAATTGCGCTGTTGTCCACGTTAATCTTTCTTCTTTTGGCAATTTTTGATCGCCAATTAATCTATTTGCCCAAGTATTTGTCACTCTAATTTCTATTGAATTTTTTCCTTTTTGCAAAGCTTTTGAAATATCAGTTTTAAAAGGGAAAGTCCAAAGCGTTCTGCAATCTTTTCCGTTGATTTTGATTTCAGCGATATTTGCAATTTCACCTAAATCTAACCAGGTTTTATTGGTTTCTTTTCCTTTCCAAATAAACTCTTTTTTGTAAATAACAGTTCCTGAATAATACTTAATTTGATCATTTTCAGAAGTGCTCCAGTCAAAAAGTTTGTTTGTTTTTACCACTTCTTTTGGACCTTTAAATTCTGGATCAAATTGTAATTCCCAGTTTTCATCTAAAGTCTGCACTTTTTCAAATTCAGATGATTTTCCTTTTGCTAAAACTTCATTGGTTTCCTCTTTAAAAATCACAAAACCAGATTCGTTTGCATCTAAAGTTATTGATACAATTGTTCTTCCGTTTTCTATTTTCCAATTGGCTAAAGCCGAAGTTTGATCTGTTACGGGATTGTACCATTGCGGTACTTTTCCTGAAATTCTGAAAGAAGCATCAACTACTCTTTTTTCATTCTTTTGATTCGAAAGGAAATATAAATCTTCACTTTCTGCTTTTCGATGCGCGTATGCAATAGTTTCTGAATCTATTCTGTTTAAATTTGGAAAATAGACATCTTGTGTGATTCCGATAGAAGCAAAATCGTTTCCTAAATAAGGTAATTTAACAACCGTACCTTTTCCGATTTTCCATGATGGTGAATTGGCATTATTCCAGATTTCATCAACTACATTCTGCCATTTCTTTTGATCGGCTTCTGATTGGATTCCCGGCTGAATATTTGGTTTTTCATCTACAAAAATCGTTGCTCCTCCTTTTAGTAATTGCAATATTTTTTCGGCGGAAGCGAAAGATAAAATCTTGTTTGGTGCCATTTTCTGACTTCCCGGAAAGAATAAAGCACCGTATTCGATTCCTACATCAAATGTCACTTTTCCGTTTACCACTTTCGCACGGTTAATCAAAACATCGGCATTAAATGAATCATATTGATAACCATTTAGCGGATTAATCCATTGTGATAAATCGGTAATATTTTTAGAATAGGTCACTTCTTTTGGCATTTTTGCCGTTGGCTGACCTTCATTTTCTAAACGGATTTTCTCGCTTTCCAATCTTGCTGCACCAAACACATTCGGAATAAAAGGCACTAATCGATCGGGCACAAAAGAACGGGAAGGAAAATCTTCGCCGATAAAAACCGCCAAATCAATTACTGGTTTCCCTTTTTGCAATTGAAACTGTATTCTTTGACAATAATCAAACCAAGCTTTTCCGGGCTTCCACCAAGTTTGGTCTCGTTGGAAAAAAGTTCCGATATCGTCTAAAGTCATTCCCGGTTTTCTGTCCGTCCACGGATTATGAACAAAAACGTGATAAAATAAACGGTTAATTCCTAAAGCATAATTGCGGTCTGCAGTTGTTTTTAGATTTCCTGGATGTTCATCCCAATCCATTCTCAGAGCCGTAAAAGATTCTGCCTGAATAATATCTTTTCCGTAAATATGTCCGCCCGAAATGGCATCGACCATATCAAAAGGTTTATCGTGTGTCGGGCTTTTCAGCCAAAATTCTCCACTTGGGTAATCGACATATTTATAGTGAAGTAACGCATCGCTAGTTACAACTGGCGCTACATTTTCCGCACTCAGCTTAACATTATATTCTTTAGCAATCTGAGCGATTGTTCCGTAGAAATTATCGGCAACTAAATCAGCAATTGTTTTTCTAATATCGTATAAAACTTTCTCTGAGAAATCGGCACTTTCTACTGGAATTCCAGCCATAACTGGCAGATATTCTATAATATCATAACCACGTCTCTTTTTAAATTCAGCCTGAAAAACCGAAGACCAGTTTTGGCTTCCACATTCCCAGCTGTCAAAATGAAGGATTTCAAGAACTTTCGAAGCTAATTCTGGTCCAGCAGAACGAACGGCTTCTCCAAACCAATGATCCAACTGAAAACGAATTAATTCTGGATTAAATTTGTCTACTTCCAGTCCTTTTCCTGCTCCACCAGTCGCATTTTCATGTCCTGTCGAAGTGTGTCCCATTCGGATGATTTTCCACTTTCCTTTTGGAGCTTTCCAATTGAGATTTCCATCGGCATCAACAAAATTGGAGATATTGATAATTTCTGATTTTTTGAATGCATCAGAGTTTGGAATTTCTTTTTCAGTAGTCTGTGGAGTTAAACGCCAAATTGCGCCTGATTTTCCTTCGTAATTGTTTATTAATGATTGATTCAAAAGTGTAATTTTACTCACTTTCAAATTCTGTTTCCACTTCGCAAAATCTAAATCTTCTGCTCCTGGTTCTGTTTCTTTTGGATTGTAAACAAATCTGAAATATTTTGCTGTTACGGGCGTAATCGTATGTGTATTTGGGAAATCCATATCCTGCCAGCCGTGACGTGGCGCAATCATTCTTTCGTGGAATCTAAAATTGACTCCGTCATCGCTCACTTCTACAATAAGACGTTGCGCCTGAAAATCTCTTCCTTTGGTTTCAATTACAATAGATTTACAGGTAAAAGGCTGAGCAAATTCATATTGAATCCAACCTGCATCAGCAAACTTGAAGTTTTCGTCTTTTTTAGGATCAGCCAAAAACGATGCATCTGTATTGTTTGATGTGGTTACTTTTGGCAGTTGCATCTGCGAAGTGATTTCGTATTCTTTAATTGGGATAACAAAAGTTGCAATGTCTTTATAATAGTCTTTGTAATGTACTGGAACTGGCAGTTTCAGCGCCACTTTTTTTCCACCTAAAATTTCAGTTGTTGACCAGACTATTTTCTGCATTGACATTTCTGGTGTAATCCACGGTCCACCGGCAACGGCAAATCCGTCAGCTCCGTGAAAAGCTAGTTTCAATCCTAAACGATCTGCCTCTTTGAATGCCCAATGAATCATATCCCAAAATTCAGGCGTCAATTGTAAAACTGGCGGATCTATCAATGGCGGATTTGCTGGCCCTTTAATAGTCATTAAATAAGCTCCTGCAATTCCAGCTTGTTTCATAGCTTCTAAATCGGCTGTAATTCCGGGTTTAGAATACGCCGATTTCATCCAATACCAATATACCCAGGATCTTGAGGATTCTAATGTTGGCTGAAAAGATTCTTTTTTATGGATTTCCTGTGCCGAGACGAAGCTCGCCAAAAGGAGTATAAAAAAGAGGTGTTTTTTTTGAAACATTATTCTTTGTTTTATTTCGTTTGCAAACCCGACAGGTTTTTGAAACCTGTCGGGTTTTATATATTATTTGTTATTATAAACATAGCCAATGGTTTCAACCATTGGGACGTAACGGGATTTCAACATACGTTTCCCGAGGTTGAAACCTCGGGCTATGTTTCATAATCTTTGTCGAATTTCTTGTGTGATTTCTCGTTCCTCGAAATGACAAACTGTACCTAAACTTTTAGTTCTTAATTTTAAAATCATCAATTATCAATTATCAATTATCAATTATCTAATACTTAAACTTCTTCAAACTATTTTCCAACTGATTTTTTGAACCGCTGAAAGGCGTCAAATAAAAACTATACTCGTAATTTCCAGATTTAATCTGATATTGTTCCAATGGCTGTGCAACAATCGTCCAGCTGTCGTTTCCTCCCACTCCCATTTGGATTAAATCGATGTTTACAGTCAAGAATCCTGGATCTTTCAAATCATAAGTATGCCCTGATGCGCTTAGATTTTCTTGTGTGTATGGCCATGCGCTCATGCTTAAAAGTTTGGTATCGTTTACTACTAAAAATCCGTTATTTTTCTGTGGAGTGCTTAATGCTATCCATCTCACATCACATCTGTTTCCGTTTTCTTGCGGTTTTGGATAATGTTCGATAAAATCATTTATTGGAAGCGAATATTTCCCAACAAACGAACCAAAACTTCTGTCGCTGTAATTTTCTAATTCCCCTTTTCCGTACCATGAAATTTGATCGAATTTTCTTTGAACTCCCATCTGCATTCCGATTTTTGGAATATTTGGTAGTTTATTTGACGCTTTTAAACTGTAATCTACTTTTATTAATCCGTTTGATAAAATATTGTAAACTACTTTTACGCTCGCACTGTCTTTTATAACTTCGTAATCGCTTGTTATTTTAATTTCAGAAGCTGATTTATCGATTGAAATGTTAACCAATTTTGGTTTTGCTTTGTACCATTGTTTCAACAACTTTTGCGATTTCCATCCACGCTTATCGTTGTCTGTAAGTGGTCTTACGAAGTTTGGCAATAGCGGTGCAAAAACCTGTTCTTCGCCATTAAAAACATACGAACTCAAAGCTCCATTTGTTTTTCCAATCGTAATATCAAATGTTTTTCCTTTGATTTTGAAATCGGAATCTGACTCAGAAACGTTTAAAGTTTCTTTTTTAGATTCTGGCGAAACAATATCTTTCTTTTTCAATATAAATTGATCTTCCGCAACAGCGTAACCTTTTGATGCCCAAAGTTCCTCTTTTGAAAGCTGGAATTCTATATTTAAAATATATTCGGCATCAGCTTTCATTTTTGGAAGATAAGAACTGATATCTAATGTTGTTGATTGTCCAGCTTCTACTTTTAATGGTTTTAAAATCTGAGTTTTGATTACGTTTCCGTTTTCCAACACTTTTAAAACCGGAATATAGCTTTCTAAAGATTTAACCGCCTGACGATTTTTGATTTCTAACTGATTTCCGTTTAAAGTCGAAATCGCTGGCTGATACACCCATTTATTCTCAAAAATCGAACCTTTTGGTTTTCCGTTAGAATCTACAATTCCTTTGGTATTGAAGTTTCCATCATGATATTTCTCTCCAAAATCTCCTCCATGCGCAAAATAATTCTGACCTGATCTGGAATCAAATTTTACGATTCCCTGATCTTTGAATTCCCAAATACAGCCTCCGATAACTCTAGGAAGCGAACGGAATTCATCCCACAATTCTTTTAAATTTCCAACTGAATTTCCCATCGCATGAGAATATTCAACGAAAATAATCGGACGAGTATCTTTCTTTTGATCGACTAAAAATTTCGGTGTGAAAACGCCCGGATAAAAACGGCTGACCATATCAACATACGAATCATCCTGCGGATTTTCGAATCGGTACGCATGATCAATTGTTTTTGGATATCCTGGATCAAGCGGATCGATATAACCGTCTAATTTTGCATTTCCCTGCGCTGGTTCGTAATGAACTGGACGTGTAATATCGAAATCATGAACCCAGCCAGACATTGCCGAATGATTTGGCCCTTTTCCTCCTTCGTTTCCTAAACTCCACATTACAACCGATGGATGGTTTTTATCTCTTTCGACCATTCGAATCATTCTTTCCATATAAGCATTTGTCCAAAGCGGATCGTTGCTTAATTTTCCGCCAATTCCGTGAGTTTCTTGATTCGCTTCATCCATTACCATGATTCCGTATTGATCGCATAATTCGTAGAAATACGGATCGTTTGGATAATGGCTCGTACGTATAAAGTTGAAATTGAACTTTTTAATCGTGGTAATATCTTGCTTGATGTCTTCTCTCGTAACCGCTTTTCCTCTTGTTGGATGATGATCGTGACGGTTTACGCCATATACATAGGTTTCTTTTCCGTTGATGAGCATTTTTCCGTTCTCCTTGGAGAATTCAATCGAACGGAAACCTACTTTACAGCTTTTGGCTTCTGTAACATTTCCGTTTTTGTCTTTTATCGAAATGACCATCGTGTATAAATTTGGCTCTTCTGAACTCCATTTCTTTGGATTTTTAATGGTTTCCTGAAAGAATCCGAAGCGAACATTATCCAAACGCGGATAACTTTCGTTAATCAAATCGATTACAGGTCTTTGAAGCGGTTCTTTGAACATTGCCGTATTATTTGCATCGTACAACTGAACATGCATAGTATAATCTTTGATTTTTGCTCCAGTCAGATTCTCCACTTTTGGACGCAATTTGAAGATAGCATCTGTATATTGTTTGTCTAATTTAGTTTGAACAAAGAAATCCTGAATACGTAATTTAGGCTCGGCCATAATGAAAACTTCACGCTGGATTCCGCTCATACGCCAGTGATCCTGATCTTCTAAATAAGAACCATCTGTCCAACGAATTACACGAACTGAAACTACATTTTCTCCCGCTTTTAAATAAGGTGTAATATCAAATTCTGACGGTAGAAAACTATCTTCGCCGTAACCTAAAAATTCTCCGTTTAACCAAACCTCAAAACCTGAACTTACGGCTCCGAAATGCAAAGTCACGGTCATATCTTTCCAGTTTTCTGGAACAGTAAAACTTCTCTGGTACGAACCAACTCCGTTATAATCTTTAGGAATATAAGGCGGATTTATTGGTCGAAACGGATAAACGGCACTTTTGTAAATGGGATTGTCATACCCTTTCATTTCCCAATTCGAAGGCACTTCGATTTTATCCCAGCCTGAAACGGTATTTTTATAAAAATCTTTTGAAGCTTCTTCTAGATTTACAGCATATTTAAAATCCCAATCGCCGTTTAGCATTTGGATTCTGCTTTTGGTTCTATCGCCTTTTAAAGCATCTTCAACACTTGCATATGAATAAGCTGTCGCTCTCGATGGCTGTCTGTTGATACTTGTAATTGTTGGATCTTCCCAAGGAGCAAATTCGTATTTTTTATGCAATTCTGGAACTCCCGCTGGTTCTCCTGTTACGGATTGTCCTTGCGTGTAAGTTGTGAATAGTAAAATGTAAAATGTATACGTCAAAAATCGTAATCTGGAAAATGGATTATTGTATTTTGATTTTGATGTAAACATTGGTTTTATATTATTGTTCATTATTATTTTGATTCAATTGTCCCTATGGGACAAAATTTTCTATGCGATAATTTGTTTTTTCTACCGACCAATTACTCCTAACGGAGTATTTCCATGCAAAACGTTTTACATTTCACATCTAACACTTGACGCAATTACTGTTTTTTCTTTTTCTCCGGCGGTGCCACAAAATTCAATTTGCTTTTTCCTAGATCTTTAGAAGTTGCAATAGCAATTCCTCTTTGTTCTGCTTTGTTTACAGCGCAATAGAAATGATACACAACTCCATCATGTTTTACCACAAATGACTTATGAGCAAACATATCATCGTAAGGTTCAGAAGATTTAACTAAATCTTCCCCTTTCCAGTCCGTCCAGTTTACTAAATCATTCGAAACTGCAAAACGGTTAAATGCACCTTGATTCCAACCCGTCCAGAAAGCTCCAAAATAGAACATTACCCAAGTATCATTAATACGCTGAATATAAGCATCTCCCGAAATTCCTTTATGATGGTTGATTAAAGGTTTATCGCCATAACGCTTCCATGTTTTCATATCGTTTGAAACCGCCATAGCAATACGCTCAGCACCTTTTGCAGGATTGATACTATCGCCACGGGCATTGTAATACATTATAAAATTGTGTCCTGTCAATTTATCTTTATCACGAATCACACTGTTTTTGTACATCGTACTATTGTCCCACCATCTGGCGTCTTTGTCTTTTGGTGTTAAAACCGGATTTTCTAATCTTTGAAATTCGTGCGGTTTTGTCGGTGCTTCTTTGGTATACGCCATTCCGATTGATAAAACGCCTGCTTCATAGCCTTTACTGTCTCCGCCAAAATAACTCATCCAATATTTGTCATCGTACTTTTCCCATTCGTAGCTTCCGCTCCAAGTCGGATCTTGTAATGAAATATATCCAGCTTTTTGGTTGACATCCCAGTGTTTTTCATTTTCTGAAAACGACATTACTTTTCCTAAATGTTTCCAGTCTAATAGATTATCACTTTCTGCAAGCCAAGTTTCGTAACCTCTTCCGTCGTAAATTAAATACGTCATATACCATTTGCCGTCTTTTCTAAATACACTCGGGCAATCCATTTTGTATGAGTTGTCAGTAGGAACCATTACTAAGCCGTATTTATAAGGCGTTTTGATTTCTTCATAAATCTCCTGCATGACGCTGTCGGTAATTTCTCTTTTCTTGTATTTTGTTGCACAGCTGGTTATGGCAAGTGCTGAAATGGTTAGGATTAGATATTTAATTTTCATTTTTATGTTTTTTTTGCCTTTTAGGCGCTATCCCGATAGCTATCGGGACTAAGTTTTTTTTGTTTTCGAAAGATTTAATCTCGCAAAGTCGCAGAGTCGCAAAGTTCTATTTTCTATACTCTATTTTCTATTTTCTATTTTCTAAAATCTTGCTTCTTGCATCTTTCTTCTTCCCCACTCTCTTCTATTTCTTCAACTCTTTTAATTTAGAATCCATCACATCTTTGTTCAGTTTTACTTTTACCATCCCTGTTGGATGAAATCTTCTTTTTAAGTCGATCGCATTATAAACTATTGTGTAAACGTCATTTCCTTCTGGAATCAAACACAAAGGCGTTCTCATAATATCCCACCATTTATCGACTTTAGTTTCTATTGGTAAATAATGTGCTTCTGCCCAATTAATTCCATCTGCTGATAATGAATACGCAATCATGTTCGGCAAATGATGTCCCCAACCGTCTGGACCACCGTCAAAAATCGCGATGTACAGACCGTTTGGTAATTGACTTACGATTGGATTTTCTACAAACTGCGGATGCATGGTTTTAATTGGTTCCAAGCCTTTGTTCATTCTCAACCAAGGGCCTTCTAAACTTTTGGATTCGGCTAAAGCTACAAACCAGCCTTTTCCTGATTTCTTCGGATAATCTGCCCAAGAATTGAACGGATAAGCACCACTGTAAAATCCGAAATATTTGTCACCAACCTGATACGGAAAAAACGAAGCAACACCCTGACGTCCTTCCCAAGGCTGAGAATCTAATCCCGGTTCCATAATGATTCCCATATCTTTATAAGGCCCGCCGATTCCGTTGATTCCTTCTACAGTTGATTCGCAACGCCAAATTCTTCCAAAAGAGTGATTCGGTTCTATTTCTTTACTTACGGTATAGGCCAAATAATAGCCGTACCATTTGTTTGCTTTTTCATTAAAAACAGGCATATACGACCAAATTGCAGCACGGCGATCATTCATTGGATTATCATCTTCTGTAACAGCGTAAGTTCCGCTTGCTTGATAGATTGTAGATTCTCTTTTCCAATGGATTGCATCTTTACTTGTCCAATGTCCAATTTTGGTTTTTACACGATCGTAATAATAATCAACGCCTTTTTCTCCCGCTCTTTCGGTTGGAAACATATGATACGTATCTCCGACTTTTACCACACGTCCGCCTTCAAAACCACCCTGAATTCCTTCAGTTCCAGACATTCCTTCATCAATAACGGGTTTATTTTCTCCGCCGATAATTTCGAAAAGTGGTTTTTCATCTGAAAACCCTTCAACAATAAAAGTTGGATTCCAAAGTTTTCCGTCTGGGAAATTGGCATTTCTCGATTCTAATTTTTCAGAAGCTTTTACAACTCCTAAAATGGAAAATAATCCTTTTCCAAAGTTTAAGGTTTCTGTTCCTTTTGAAAAAGAAATCGCATATACATTTACTGGAGGTAAACCTGTAATGGTCAATCCGTTTTCTAAAATTAATTTAGCATTTTGAAGCTTATCAGCTTGAAGATATTCTGAATTATTTTCCTGAAAAACTCCAATCAAAACCTGAACTTGTTCTTTAAACTTTAATTGTAATGGAATATTAGTTCCGTTTTTAAATTTATCTAAAGGAAGTTCAATTCCAGTTAAACCTTGCAATTCTTGAGCTAAACGAACAATATTGTGTTTGCTTCCTGAAAATACATGAGCGTATTGTGTGGTTTTGAAAGTTTTGTAATTGGATTTTACAATTTCAAATGATGCTGGTTTCCATGTCGTTTGTGCTGTGGCTTGGATGCAGACAATCAACAGCATTAAGAAAGCTGTTTTTAACTTGAAGTTGTAATTTGTATTTTTTGAAAACATTGGTTTTTTATTTTTTGGTTCTGATTTTGCGTCATTGCGAGGAACGAGCAATCACATTTACTATATCAAGCTTTGTGCAATCATAGTGAGTTTGCTTCGTTCCTCGCAATGACAAACTAGACGTTTAAAACTTAACGACTAATCACTAAGGACTAGGCACTAAGAACTAAAAACTACAAAGCCTTATAACTCACTTTATACTCCACATTCGGTTTTACAATTAACTGATATTTATTTTTTGCTAATTCTGTAATTACTCCAGAGTTTGTTTTTGGCTTTGATGAACTCTCAAAAATCAATTTTCCTTCTCCTTCGCCTGCTTTTACTTTGATTTCTTTGGTACTGCAATACACAGCAACTTCTCCGTTTGGTGTTGGCACTTTTCCTTCCATCCATTTTAAACCTCCTAGATTTGGTTTAATTTCGTATTGGGAATAACCTGGAGCAGTTGGTTTTACACCTAAATAATATTTTCCTAATAAATAAATCGGACTTGCACCCCAAGCGTGGCAAAGGCTTTTTCCGTAAGGACGTCCGTACATCGTTAAATGTTCCGTTCCTTTTTTGTTCGGATTGTATTCTTCCCAGAAAGAGGTTGCGCCTTCATTCAGCATTCCGCCCCAATAATCTTTCATTTCTTTTAAAACGTAATCTTGTTCACCCATTGCGCATAATGCTTCCAACTCATAAAAACGCATGTATGGTGTTGTGATTTGAAGAACTTCTTTATTTAGTAGTACTTTATTTTTTACGCTTTGTTTTTGTTCTTCATTAAAATAATTGAAGAAAATACCGAACATATTAGCATATCTGGTTACAATATTTTGGATTTTTCCATCGATACGCTGGTGTTTCATGACGTTTTCCTTTTTATCCCAAAAAACATCAAATAATTTCGTTTTTAAGTCAGTTCCTAATTTCTGATATTGTTTTTGATCTTCGGTTTTACCAGCAATTTCGGCACTTACCGCCATAGCTTCTAAACTTCTTGCTAAAAGCATTTGCTCAAAACTCACTTCTCCTGTTTTTGGTAATCCGTCTGCCCAATCAATAAAAACCCAATCGCCTTCTAATGGTTCCAGGAATCCGTTTTTGTTTCTTCTTTCTAAACAGAAATCCATAAGCGATTTCATTCTTGGATAAAAAGTTTTGATGAATTTCGTATCGCCCGTGTGTAAGTAGTAATCGTACACACCTACAAACCAATAGAACGAATAATCCATGATTATATTTACGTGAGCCGTTACAGGATCTTTTCCACGAAGGGCTAAAAGCGTTCGTTCTACCGAAGCCGAATCAAAGAACAAATAATAATTCATTAAATAACTCTGATAAGCATCTCCAGACCAAACCCAGCGGTCACGTTTAATTCCGTCTATAAAAAATTCCCGAGAGGTTAAATGCATCGTATAAGCCGACACATCCCAAATTTTATTCAATTGCTCATCCGAAGATTTGAATGCACCACGATAGTCTAATGGTAGATATTCATATAGCATCGAAATAGAATCGTATTTTACTCCTGCATCAGCTTGTACCTGAACATAGCGGAATGCTTTCGATCCGTCATGTATGTAAGTTTGAGGCTGTTTTCCATCAAAAGATAAATGATCTAAGGTCTCGCATTTTGCAGAATCTAGAGCTTCTTCACGAGATTCACCATAATACAATGCTACTTTTCCTTTTCCTTTTAAGCCGTGAATTTTAATGTAACCGAAAGTCTCTTTTCCAAAATCTACCAACTGACCTGCTCCAATTTTTTCTGTTTTTTTGGCACTTAAAGGTTTAGTCGTCAGTTTAAATTCTGAAGGTTTATTTTCTGGCGAATTAAAATTCCAAGAACCAACAGGAACCCAAGGCGTACCAGATTGTTGTGCTTTTCCAGTTTCATCAATCCAAAGTTTATCTTCGTTGGTTACTTTCCATGAAGCATCAGATTTAACATAATTACCAGAAATATAAATAGCAGGCAATACTTCTTGATTGTACACTTTAAAAGAAATTTTGTGTTTTCCGGCAGGAACTGTAATTGATTTTGGCTGTCCGTAAATTTGAACGCCGTCTAAAAGCAATTGAAAAGGTCCTTCTGAGAAGATTTTCACTTCGTCTGCTTGCGGAATATCTACTTCTGTCTGAAAAGTGACCAAGGCATACGGACTGTAATATTGCCAAAGTGGCGGAAACACAGCTTCACGTTCTGTACGTCTTACCTGCATTTTATTGCTTAACCAGACTTCGAAATCGCCTGGATACCAGATCCACGTCGCTTCTTTTGGTTTTTCTTGAGCAAATGACAGCGAACAAGAAAAAAGGGCAACAAAAAGAAGTAAAGTCTTAAAAATGGAAAAGCGGTTTAGCATAGTTAGTGTATTTTGGGACTAAAGATAAGTGTTATTTTCACATTTCACAACCTGTAGTATCCTGCTATTTCATAAAAAACAGTACTTTTTGATAATTTTTTAAGGGAAAAATTACGGCTTATCACTTTTTTAGTACTAAAAAAAATGATGTTAGAATTTTATGGGACACTGATGAGACAGATTCGCTATCGCGAAGACGCGGATGAAAACGGATTTTTTAAACACATAGAAACATAGACTTCCTTAGCACATAAAAAGGCGTTTCACTTGCATACATACACATAGAGCTATGTGTTAATGACTAGTCATTTTCATTATTCTTATTTAGCAAAGAAAATAAAAATCTATGTTTCTATGTGTTTAAAAAATCTGTCCAAATCCGCGTCTTCGCGATAGCGAATCTGTATTATCCGCGTTCTAATTTAGACTAACAATCTAAGCAATCATTCTCTCAGATTCATTCTCATCTTCTAAAATATAATTAGAAGGCGTTTTGCCCAAATGCTTCTTAAACATATAAATGAAAGCGCTTGTAGTTTCATAACCTAAATTGAAGGCTATTTCTTTGATCGATTGTTTTTCTCCCAAACGTTTTATGGCTTCTAATAATTTTAAGCGTGTACGCCAATCGCTGAAATTCATTCCCAGTTCTTTAATAAACAATCGGGATAAAGTTCTGGTGCTCATAAAAGAAATTTCGGCGTAGTATTCTATTGTGTTTTTGCTGGCAATATCCTCCATTAAAAGTTCGACTACTTTTTGAAGTCTTTCGTGATTGGTTGTTGGCAAGAAAGTGGCACTTGGCTCGATTAAAGCTAATTCATCCAGGAAAACAGAAATGATTCTTTTTTGTGGAGGAGTGAGATTTCCTTCTATTCCAAAAGAAATGATTTTAAAAACCAACTGCTTTAAAAACATCGGAATATCAAATGAAAAACTGTTTGTTGGCAATCCTTCCATTGCAGACGGATCGATAAAAACGCTGTAATAATTAACATCTTTCTGAAAAGTAACCTGATGTTCTACTCCGCCCGGAAGCCATAAACCCTGCAACGGATTCACAACCCAAATATGATTGCCCACCACAACGTTCATTACACCACGAGTTGCATAGATAAGCTGACCTCTCGGATGCGAATGCGAAATACACATTTCGTTGGTTACCATTTCGGTATAGCCCATAACAGGTATAGATGGATCAATTCTGTATCCATGCTCCTGCGCCATTCGATATGTCCGAATCTGGTTATTCATTGTCCAAATATAGCAATTCTGACATTAGTATTCTTTTAATCTTTGCAAAAAATAATACAGCTGTTGTTTTTGAACCTAATTTAAAAATCAAAAAATATCTCATGGACACTATCAAAGCAAATCCTGACATAGTTAAAAAAACCACTTATTCGATCTTATTTATCATTAGTTTTTCTCATTTAATTAATGATCTTTTACAGGCTGTTGTTCCTTCCATTTATCCGCTTTTAAAAGACAATTTTAGTTTAAGTTTTACTCAAATCGGAATTATTACGCTAACTTACCAAATGGTAGCGTCTATTTTACAGCCGTTTGTGGGAATGTATACGGATAAAAATTCTAAACCCTATTCGCTGATTGTTGGAATGTGTTTTACAATGGTTGGACTTTTTCTGGTTTCGATATCTTCAAGCTTTGTTTACTTATTATTATCAGTAAGTTTAATCGGAATTGGATCTTCAATTTTTCATCCTGAATCTTCACGTGTGGCACATTTGGCTTCGGGCGGAAAAAGAGGTTTGGCGCAGTCTATTTTTCAATTGGGAGGAAATGCAGGAAGTGCAATCGGACCTTTATTAGCTGCTTTTATCGTTATTCCGCACGGACAATCTTATATCGCTTGGTTTTGTATTATCGCGTTAGTTGGTGTTTTTGCTCTGTATAAAATTGCTATTTGGTATACGGCACATTTATCTGAAAGAAATGCGAATAAAGCTTCTCATCAAATCGAAACGCATCATTTATCTAAAAATAGAGTAATTGGTTCGCTTATTATTTTATTGGTTTTGATTTTTTCTAAGTATTTCTATATGAGCAGTATTACAAGTTATTATACTTTCTTCTTGATCGATAAATTTCACATTACGATTCAACAGTCACAAGTATATTTATTCTTGTTCTCTGGCGCTGTTGCTGCAGGAACTTTGATTGGTGGGCCAATTGGAGATCGATACGGAAGAAAATATGTAATCTGGGTTTCTATTTTAGGCGTTGCTCCGTTTACTTTAATGTTGCCTTACGTTTCTTTATTTTGGGTTGGAACTTTATCTGTAATTATCGGATTGATTCTTTCTTCTGCATTCTCAGCGATTTTGGTTTATGCTACTGAATTAATGCCCGGAAAAGTCGGTTTAGTCGCTGGTCTTTTCTTCGGATTTGCTTTCGGAATGGGTGGTTTAGGTTCTGCAATTCTAGGAAAAATTGCCGACGCTACAAGTATTGAATATGTATTTAAGATTTGTGCCTTTCTGCCTTTAATTGGCGTTATTACTGGGTTCTTGCCTAATTTGGAGAAGAAAAAGAAAACTCAAGAATAATTTTAAACACATAGAAACATAGTATTTGGATTGTCTTTAAAAGGCATTTCTTTCATAATAAAACACATACTTTTCTAAATTGAAAGCTATGTGTTTTTTATTTCGTTTCAATTTCATTATTGGTTGTAATAATAATTTTATTTTGCTGATGTTCAATCGTTACGAAATTCCCGTAATGAAAACCGATTTTCTGAAGCCATTTTCCGCAAAGACGAATTTCTGGAAATATAACGTATCGATGATAGGATCGTGCAATATGTCTTGGCTGGATTTTTAGTCGTCTTTTCGCTGATTGTTTCGTATTTCTTTTCTCTTTCATAAGAATAATTTTACATCACAATACTAAAACAAATTATATTTTCATGCAAATTATATTTGTTAAAAAAATAATTTCATGATCTAAAAACATAATTAAATGCCTAAAAATTTTTTCTCATATTTGCATAAGAACTCAATAAAATAGCATTTTGTCGAAACTTAAATTAAATAGAATAAAGATTGTTTTGTTAGAAAATAACAGAACTAGCAAAGATTTAGCTAATCATTTAGGTAAAACTGAATCAACTGTTTCACGTTGGTGCACTAATGAAGTTCAGCCCACTGTTGAAACACTTTATGAGATTTCTAAATATTTGAAGGTTGATATTCGGGAGTTGTTGGTTTCGACTGGGAAGTAACAAAAATTAGATGTATAAAAAAGAATGATAAAAAAAGCATAATATCCATATGAATATTATGCTTTTTTTACATCTTAATTAACTTCTCTACAATTTTATATACATGTGAACCTAATGATGTGGGAAAGTCTTCATTTTTTGCATTTAATCTTTTAGCTTGGTCAATAGCAATTTTTAAATGAGGAATAAATAATTCAGGTTTGGGATTACTTTTATTATAAGAGCCTAAAATTTCAGTTAGCTTAACATCAAGATAGTTTTTCTTTGAAGTTACCTTGGCATTTCTTAAAATTAATTCTAGTTCTTCTTCTTTATAATCAGAAACATTTTTAATGTGTAATAACAACCAAAGTTCGAAACAAGGGTTACTTACAGCAACGAACATATTGTCTAATTTCTTGCATTCTTCAATGATTTCAGGGATATTTTTCCATCTATCAGTGTCAATTACCATCCATAATTCGTCATGCTCATTAAAATTATATTCATCTTTAGCTTCCTTTTTTAATTTCTTAAAAACATGATTTGGAGCACTGTTTGTATCACTTTTTGGTCTTTTAAGCAAATGCAAATAAATTAAATCATCATTAAATTTTTCCGAATCTTTAAATTCTTCAAAATATATTTGTTCTGTATCATTTCCTTCAAAAGCTAAAACGATAATTTTTTCTTTATCTGCAAATCCACTATCTCGAAATAATTCTTCTCTTTCTCTAGGCATAATTACAAATTACTTTTATTTAATATTGTAAGTCTGCTTCTATTTCCAATACGAGGAATAGCCTTAAATCTGCCCAACAAATAATCTTTTCTAATTTCTTTATCAAATCTAATATTATAATCTTCAAGAGAATGCAATTTACTTGAACCAAAATTATCTTTTACTACAAACCAAACTTCATCCTTTCTTAACAACTTTTGAGTCAATAAAGAAGATTCATGGCTTGCTAAAATTAATTGACTATTAACATTGACTGCTTTTGATATAAATAAATCTATTAAATCATATATTAAATTTGGATGTAAACTTCTTTCCATTTCATCAATAATGAAAACATTATCTCCCTTTAGCAAGTCCATCATCAATGGAATAAAATCCATAATTCGATTAGTACCATCTGACTCGTCACTTGTATCAAATTTTTCTAATTCTTTTTTTCCTTTTACTAGATGCTTAGTCATGAATTTTTCATAAACTAAATCATTGTCTTTAACTGAGAGAAAATAAGTTGTATTCTGAATTGATAGAATAGATGCACGAAAATTTTCTGATTTTTTACTTAAAAGATCTTCCTTTATTCTATTTAAGATTGACTTAGGAACATCAACACTTTCAAAATCAACCTTTTCCAAACAAACACCATTTATACCTGTATCAAAATATTCTAAGAATTGCTCAAAAGTTGTAAGCAGTTCTTCATCTTGTTTTAATTCAAATTTAAGACCTTCGTTATATTTATCTTCAGGAAATATAACTTTTAACGAATTTTGAAACCAATCAATAACGTTTAATAAATCATCTATTTGTGAAACATTTTCTTTAACTTTTCTAGTTCTTATTTCATTCAAAAAAAGTTGATTATTAGGTGTTCCTTTTGCAATGAATTTCAAGAATTGTTGTTCTTCCTGAGATTTTATTTTTTTTGTTATATTGTCTAGGTCAAATATCTCTTCATCTTCAATATTTCTTTCAAAAATTTTGTTATCGTTTTTGATAGTTATTTCATATAACCATTCTTCTTTAATAATATCAGAATTAAATGTAAATCCATAAGCATAATTTTTACCTTTATGCTGTAGTTCATATTCGATTCTTGAATATTTATTTGCTGCTTGTAAATCTAATCTGAAATTTTGATAATCAATTTTTGTTTCTGATTTTGTTCCTTTTAGAACTAATTTTTGACCAAAATCAATTGCCTTTATTAAATTCGATTTACCTGATGCATTTGCACCAAATATAACAGAAGTTTTTAATAGTGAAACTCCCCTAATTTTCTTAGTTTTATGTTCACTTTTCAAAGTTCCTTTACCTGGTATTAATGAAAAAACCTGTCGATCACTAAATGACAAAAAATTCTCAACTGAAAACCTAATTAACATAATATACAATTTTACAAATACAAATGTAGTGATTTTTTCACATCCTAGACTATTAATATCTTATACAGATTATCTTGTCGTATGTTTAAAGTTTTAGTTATATCGTTTTTGCATAAGTGAAAAATTAAAATCAAAAATCTGCATGTTTAAGAAAACTTATAAATGTTTAAATTAAAAAAAAACGCTTTCCTTTTAAGAAAGCGTTCCAAATATAATTATCTTTCAAACTATTCAATTCCCATTAAAAACCAAATACAAAACCAAAATCACCAACCCCAACATCCCAAATAAAAGTTTCACCTTTTTGCTAGTTTTAGGAATATCCGTTTCATCTGAAACATTCACTTCAGGATTTTTATCGGTTAAAGAAATAATCACTGCTGTAATTAAAAGCACAGCGAAAATGTAAAACGAAATCAATAAAAAGTGAGGCCAAGCTGGATATTTATCGGCGGGGAAAATCCATAAATATAAAACCCCAACAAATAAACTAAACGCAGAACCCCAAGAAAGTGTTGCATTTACGGCTTTTTCCGTAGTGCGTTTCCAGAAAACACTCAAAAGGAAAACAACAGATAATGAAGGCGCTAAGAAACCTAAAACAGCCTGAAAAATATTGAATAAATTCTGTCCTTTGATATTGTCAATTGCAACGGCAATCAGAATTGCGAATACACATCCGGCAGCAATTGTTAATCGGCCAATTTTAATCTGATCCTGAATCGTCGCCGTTGGGTTTATTTTCTTTACATAAATATCATTCGTAAAAACGGTACTTAAAGCATTTAACGAAGAACCAATTGTTCCTACTAAAACCGCAATCATCACACAGATTACCAAACCGTTCATTCCGCTTGGGAAAAGATTCGTAACCATGGTCATATAAGCCAAATCTGAATTGCTTCCTAATTCTGGATATAACGCATAACACAAAATTCCAGGAAGAATAAACAACGGCAAAGCCATCACTTTTAACCATCCAATAAAGTTTACTCCCAATTGTCCCTGCTCCAGATTTTTAGCTCCTAAAACGCTCTGCACCATCGATTGATCGGTACAGAAAAAAGCAACTGCAGCAACAGGATATCCTAACAAAATAGCCGGCCACGGATAATGCGCATCATCTGAAGGACGAACTAAATTCCAAAAATTAGAAGGTGTTTTGGCAATTAAAACATCGATTCCGCCTAACTTTTGTAAACCTAAAAAGGAAAGCGTAAGCGAAACGACAATTAATAGAATCATCTGAAAAACATTCACTTTAGCAATCGCTTTTAATCCTCCTGCAAACGTAAATATTCCAGAGAAAATCACTAAAACGGTAACGCTCTGCCACATCGGGATTCCCAAAATCTGACGCACTAAAACGCCTCCGCTGAATAATCCTAAAGACAGCCAGCTTACTAATATTTTTACCAAAGCGTACCAAGCCAAAATATTCTGTGTACTGTCGCCGTAGCGTTTTCCCATATATTCGGGCATCGTACTTACTTTGCTCGCAATATATCTTGGCGCAAAAACCATCGCCAAAAGCAGTAAAAACACAAAAGCATACCATTCGAAATTTCCTGCTACAATTCCCGTTGCGTAACCAATACTCGCAAAAGCCAATAACGACGAAGGCCCAACGTTGGTTCCCCACATATTAAACCCGATGCTGTACCAGTTTAGTGAATTTCCGGCCAGAAAAAGCGTTTCGTTTTTCTTTCTCTGCTTCATACTTACCACATATCCAATGACTAATAAAGCCACTAAATAACTGGCAACAATTACAAAATCGAGCGTGGTTAATTTATCGTAGATACTGTTCATAGCCCGTATTCGTTAAGAATATCGGCAATTTTAACCGGCATTCCAGTTTGCAAAGATTTGTCCATTGCTTGTAACAAAGCCACAGTTCCAATTCCTTCTTCCATGTTTGGATAGGCTTCAAAACCTTGCTCAATACTATCAACAAAATATTCTAAATAATTCTGATATTCCCCGCCATGATGACTTTGTCCTTCAAAACGGAAATAATATTTTATCGTGCTGTCGCCCCAAGTAATCACTTTTTCTTCGCCAGTTTTATCTGTAACTGCATAACGCAATTCATGATAATCGGCTTGGCTTGCTCCTTCTGTAGCACGCAGAATTGTACTCATTCCGCTGTCGCGTTGCGCTGGCTGAGTCGGCGAAGTATATACACCGCTTACACGAGCAATTCTTCCATCGGTTGCTTTAAAAATAAAATGCATCGTGTCTTCATTCTTCAACCCTGCATTTTGTCCGTTACTGCTAATCATTCCGTAACCCATTACTTCCTGAATATTTGGCAAATACCAGCTGATAAAATCTACAGGATGGCTCAAACCTCCGTACAGCCATTTAAACGATTGCAAAAGCGACCATTCTTTCTTTAAAAACCATCTGTGATCGGCATGATATTGTGCTTCAATCGTAATTAAATCTCCAATTAAGCCTGCTTCATAATCAGCTCTTTGTCTTTTGGCTGGTTCGAAAAAACGGGAACTTTGCCCGATAAAAACTTTCTTTCCAGTTGATTTGCTTAATTCTAACAACGCTGCAGCATCAGAAAGATCATCGATAAAAGGTTTTGTACAAACGACATGTTTTCCGTGTAATAAAGCTTGTTTCACATGTTGTGCGTGAAGATGATCTGGCGTATAAATCGCGATAATATCAATTGATGCATCATTCAATAAATCATCGTAATTGGTTGTGTACGAATGAAAATCGAATTCTTTTGCTCGCTGTTTACACAATTCTTCGTTTCGGTCGCATATTTTCACGAGTTCTAATTTTGAACTTTCTATAGCAGCCGACATTGTGCTTCGTCCTTCTCCAAGTCCTAGAATGGCTATTTTTAACATGGCATTTTATTATTTTTGATTGTTGATTAACGATTTTTGATTGCTGAATTGAATAACATTCGTTAATTTATTGTACTTATCTTAAAATCTTTTTTTTGATTGTTGATTTAGAAAAATCTAAAATCAACAATCGTTAATCTTAATTCTTAAATCTATACTTTGTTTAAGAAAATCCAGGTTTCGTCTGGTTTTGTGCCTTCAATTCCAGATTGGTATTTTTTCATTAAGGCATTCCAATCGTCTACACGCGGATTATTTTGTGTTGTTTTCGGATTTAGTTTATCCAGACTTTCACCTTTCGGAATACTGATTACCAAGATCAATTGTCTGTCTTTTTTGAAGACTTGTAATTGCTGAAAATCGGCGTTACAGAAACCTTTGGCTACTTCTGGCCATTTCTCAAATTGCGTTTTATGATATTCCACGTATTCTTTTTGCAGTTTTTCATCCGCAGGAAGATTTGCTGTTAATACAATATTTTCCCAATCTGATGCTGGTTTTGAATCTTTACATCTTTCGAAGTTTTGGAAATCGTAAACCAAATCTTCATAGATTTTAATTTCTAAAGAAGGAAAAGCACCCGCCAGTTTTCGTTTCGTTCTTTCCGGCTGATTCATTTTTCCGTAAATCACCAAATGATTTTTCCATTGGTACAATTCCTGACCCACAATTCTAAAACCAACCAAAGTTGATTTAATTTTTTCGATATCAAAATCAGATCCTATCAATTCGATCGCATATGGTTTTGGCATTTCCTGCAATCCCCATTTTTCATCGATGACAACTTCTTTTTCTAAATCCTTATAAGGCGCTCTAATTCCGGCCGCATCTTTTATTTTAGTACTTACACAAGGATCGTTGTGTTCCCAGATATTTCCTTTTGGACCGTTATGGTTTTTAAGAATTTTCTTTTCGGCAATCCAGTTGTTTTTTATCGTAAAACCTTCACTTCCTTCATCGGTATACAAATACAGCCATAAAAACGGATCGTGCGCATACGGACTGTTGTAAACTTTGTCGATATAATTTTCTTCGATTCGGCTACCAGGCTGAGCTGAAAGCGTGTAAATTCCAGCAACATCGTGTAAATGTTTCGCATAATGATGAATTTTATTTCCTAGAATTTTATTGTTCTGCATCACATTTGGCGTATGCGTCCAACCCCAGCCCATTGCCATTCCGGAATAGGAAACATCTGAAATTTCGTTGTGTTCAATTGTGATGTTTCTAACAAAACCAGCGCTTATTCCTAAAGTTCCCCAATCTTCATTGGTTACGTTTGTGATTAAATTATCGGCAATCACTTCATCCGAACACATTTCTCTTTCGTCTTTTATAATTAATGGTAAATGCGCTTCAAAAGCTTCTTCGGAGAAAACACCAACGTTGATGGCACTTCCGCCAATATCTTTAAATAAATTTCCTTTTACGGTATTATGATTTGTTCCTTTATTTAAATCTAAACCCGTTGAAGCCAAATGCTCAAAACGACAAGATTCAAACTGAATATTATTAGCATAATTTACTTCAACCGCTCCGCGAGGTCTTCCAACCCAAGCCTGATTTTCTAAATTGGCCTGATTTGGCGTTCCCGGCTGTTTCAATTTATATGCATCTAATAAATATAAACCCGACTGCAAAGGTACATGACCTTGCTGTGACGGACGTAACCAGTTGCTGTATTGAAACGAAATTCCTTTAAATTGAAAATGATGAACTGGCGAATCGATCGTTCCTTTTACTTCTACCAGATTTTCTAAAACTGGAGCTGTAACCGTAATCGAATTAATATCTTCTCCAGCTCTTGGAACATAATAGATTTTAGCATTTTTTTTGTCCAAATACCATTCTCCAGGCTCGTTTAAAAGCGAAAAAGCATTGTTTAAGAAATAAGCCGAATTCCCGTTGTTTTTAGAAATCCACGGCGCTGGCCACGGATGTTCGCTTTGAATACGGCTTTCTGGTTCTTCAAATGAAAGTTTAGCACTATCTTTTTGTACTTCAATATTTTTGATTCGAAGATTAGCGTTTGACCACCATTGCACAATAAACATTTCCATTCCCGGTTCGTACTTTACCGATTTATCTTTAAACGGAATCCAGCAGGTTTGCCCTTCGTGATTCCAAGATAAAATACGTTCCATTGTAGTTCCCGCAGTATTTTTGGCTCTAACAGCTTTTTTGCCATTTACCCATAATTGTCTGTAATCAATCAAACTTCCAGCTTTTTTAGGAGCATCAGCCACCCAAACAGCACCTTTTTTAAGTCCGTTGATAACCGTTGTCGATTTTGTCCAGTTTTTAATTTCGATTCCACCGCTTATAATGGGTCTTGCATTTACATCGGCTTCAATTGTTGTTGGACTTTCTGCTGTTCCAGAATCTTCTGGTCGAACAAACAAAGGTTCGTTTAAATAATACATTCCATTCATTACTATGATTCGGATTCCGTCTTTTATCGATGGATCTTTTAAGCGACGAAGTTCTCTCGCTTTTCGCATGGCCATGTGAACTGTTGCCAGCGGGTTTGATTTTGTTCCGAGGTTTGAATCTTTTCCTGATGGCGAAACCCAAATTTCAGCGCCACTTGCCGAAAGTGTGAATACCATTAAAAAAACAATCAGTAATTTGTTGAAAGGAATTAAACGCATTATTTATAGTATTGATTTTTTTCTTGAGATAAAATTACGAGGCATTTATTTAAAGCGCTATAATTTTTACAAATAAATTTATTTTTAACACTTTTACCAAATAACTGGGACAATTTAAAAGAATATAAAATGACAAGCATCCTGTACCCTCCTGTAACAGTAAGCATTGCATTATTTTTTGAGTTAAAAAATGAGATAATGATTTTAAACCATTCCTCATTAAAAAAATCAAATTCACAAAAAATGTGTTATAATTAAATCAAAAATGTCGTTTCGTAATATTTTTTTAATAGATTTGTGTAATCGATTACATTATTAGATTATCCTTTTTATGAGAATATTTTTATTCATGAATCAAAAAATTAACTAATAAAAAATCGACTCAGCATCAAAAAATACTCAAAAAGTAAATTTTAACCATAATACAATACGAATGAAAACTAACCTAACTAACCTTTTCTGCACAGCACTGACCATTCTGGCAGTAAGCTTTTCTGTACCGGTTTTGGCACAAAAAGCGTCTGATAATTACAAAGACATTGAATTTAAAATGGCCAAAATCAAAGAGCCGGTTATTCCTAAAAACAGTGTAAACATAAAAGATTTTGGTGCGGTTAACGGTGGTTATGTCTTAAACACGAAGGCTTTTGCTGATGCTATTGATGCTGTTTCTAAAAAGGGCGGCGGAAAAGTTATTATTCCTCCGGGAATCTGGCTTACAGGTCCAATTATTCTAAAAAGCAATATCGAATTACACGCTGAAAGAGGCGCTTTAATAAAATTTTCTACAGACAAATCTTTATATCCTATCATCGAAACTAATTTTGAAGGACTGAACACCTGGCGATGCATCTCTCCTATTTATGGTAAAAATCTTGAGAACATTGCTTTTACCGGAAATGGTGTTTGGGATGGTTCTGGAGAAGTTTGGAGACAGGTTAAAAAAAGTAAGTTGACAGAAAGCCAGTGGAAAAAATTTGTCAGTTCAGGCGGGGTTTTAAACAAAGACAAAACAAGCTGGTATCCATCTGAAACTTTTATGAACGCTTCTAAAGGTGCGGATCAAAACGTACGTCCGGATTTAAAAACGAAAGAAGAATTTGAAACTATTCACGATTTTCTGCGTCCGGTAATGGTAAGTATTCAAAATAGCAAAAGAGTTTTATTTGACGGTCCTGTTTTTCAAAATTCACCAGCTTGGAATATTCACCCTTTTATGGTAGAAGATTTAATTGTGAGAAATGTAACGGTTCGTAATCCGTGGTATTCTCAAAATGGTGACGGTCTTGATGTAGAATGCTGTAAAAATGTTTTGGTTGAAAATTCAAGTTTTGATGTGGGTGACGATGCCATCTGTATTAAATCCGGAAAAGATAAAGACGGACGTGAAAGAGGTATTCCGTGCGAAAATATCATTGTGAGAAACAATATCGTATATCACGGACACGGCGGCGTAACGGTTGGAAGTGAAATGTCAGGAGGTGTAAAAAACCTGCATGTTTCAAATTGTACTTTTATGGGAACTGATGTTGGTCTGCGTTTTAAAAGTGCACGCGGCAGAGGCGGTGTTGTAGAAAACATCTTTATTTCAGATGTTTTTATGACTGATATTCCATCGCAGGCTATTTCTTTTAATTTGTATTATGGAGGAAAATCTATTGCTGAAACTTTAGAAGAAGGCGGAGACAAAATCGTTAACAAAGCAATGCCTGTTACGGTTGAAACGCCTCAGTTTAAAAATATTTCAATAAAAAACATTACGATCAAAGGTGCACAGCAGGCAGTATTTTTACAAGGTCTTCCTGAAATGAATCTTGAAAATATCGAAATTTCAAACTTGACAGTTACGGCTGAAAAAGGATTTTCTATTATTGATGCAAACGGAATTAAAATCACCAATGCTAAACTGGATATCGAAAACAGCAATGTATTTGAAGTTTACAATGTAAAAAATATGTCTTTAAAAGATGTTGAGTTTAATTCTACATCTGCTAAAGCTGTAAATATTAATGGTGAAGGAAACGCAAATATAGAACTGGTTTCTTCTAAAAAATTAGATTTTTCAAAAACGACTACTCTTGGAAATGATGTTCCAAAAGGAGCTGTAAAATTTTAATCACAATTTCAATATGAAATTTATCAATAGTTCAAAAGCAGTTGTTGTAAGTCTTTGTGTTTTTTCGTTTCTACATTCGAATGCGCAGACTAACAAAGAAGAAAAATTAGTAATCAGCACAAAAGTTTTTACTGACGGCACCAACCATTGGTACCATATTAAAGATAAAACGAATATCGTAAATCCGATTCCAAATCAGCCTCAATATGCTGAAACGGATTATGCGAAAATTGCTGATAACATTTTGCTTTTTCAGCGTAATAATGGCGGATGGCCCAAAAATTACGACATGAAAGCAATTCTGACTCCAAACCAAATAGACACGGTAATTAAAACCAAACCAATTCTGCATACAACTTTTGACAATGAAACAACTTACACACATGTCAATTATCTGGCTCAGGTTTATACTTTGACCAAAGACGCTAAATATAAAGACGGCGCGTTAAAAGGAATTGATTTTATCATGGAAGCGCAATATGGCAACGGAGGCTGGCCTCAATATTATCCACTGGAAAAAGGGTACAGCCGACATATTACATTTAATGACGGTGCTTATATGGGCATCATGAATCTTTTGAAAAAGATTGTAAACAATGATCCTGACTTTGAATTTATTGATGTTAAAACCCGAAAAAAAGTAACGGCGTCTTACGAAAAAGGCATTGATTGTATTTTAAAAATGCAGATTAAAGAAGATGGAAAATTAACCGCCTGGTGTCAGCAGCATGATGAAATTACGCTTTTACCAGCGTGGGCACGAAAATTTGAACCGCCAAGTATCTGTAATGCTGAAAGTGTTGATATTGTGCTGTTTTTAATGGCAATCGATAATCCGAATGAAAAAATAATTGCTTCGGTTCAAGGTGCTGTAAAATGGTTTCAGGATTCTAAAATTTACAATACAAGGGTTGAAAGTTTTCAGGCTCCGGAAATGGAATCTAAATACAAAAAAATCACTAATGATGTTCGTGTAGTAACTGATACTGCTGCACCGCCAATCTGGACGAGATATTACGAATTAGGAACTCATAAACCTTTATTCTCAGATAGAAACAGTGAACTTTTGTATTCTCTTGCAGAAGTGAGCCGAGAGCGCAGAAGCGGTTATGCATGGTATACGGATAAACCGGAAAAAGCATTGAAAAAATATCCGGTCTGGCAGAAGAAATGGGATTCTGGAAATGATGTTTTGAAGAACTAGCTTTGTCATTGCGAGGAACGAAGCAATCTCACTAAAATATTCGACAAAGCTTGATATAACAAATGTGATTGCTTCGTTCCTCGCAATGACATACGACATCTAATTTAATTCTATCCTATATTCAAATATAGCCCGTGGTTTCAACCACGGGCTATGTTTAACAAGTTTGCGTGTAAAATATATTTTGCCACAGATTAAAGGATTAAAATGATTAAAAAATCTGTGAAAATCCTTTAATCTGCGGCTAAAAAATTATTGATTCAAATTATAAAACGAAACTGCATTTTCAAACCAAATTTTATTCTGGTCTTCGATAGAAAATTTCGAAATATAATCTTCTAAAGTTTTCACAACCTCATTATAATCAGAAGCTACATTTAGAACCGGCCAATCTGAACCGTATAGTATTTTATCTGTTGGGAAATTTTCAAAAATCACATCCAAGTACGGTTTTAAATCTTCTGGTTTCCAGTTTTTCCAGTCGGCTTCTGTGACCATTCCTGAGATTTTACACCATACATTATTGTATTTTGCAATTTCTTCTATACCGCTTTTCCATGAATCTATACTGCCTGATTTAATATCCGGTTTTGCAATATGATCTATTACAAACTTTTGATTAGGAAAATCTTTTACCAAACTTATTGCAGCTGGTAACTGACGATGAAAAATCAGAATATCATACGTAAAATCTAACTCTTTTAAAGCTGAAATTCCGTTGCGAAAATCTTCCCTAAACATAAAATCATCAGCTTCACCTTGTACAACGTGTCGAAATCCTTTAATTGTTTTATTCGAAGAAAAATGACGTAAACGATCTGAAATATTATCTGCACGAAGATCAACCCAGCCAACGATTCCTTTTATAAAATCATTTTTTGAAGCCAGATCAACAAGGAAATGGGTTTCATCTTCAGACTGACTTGCCTGAACTGCTACACAACCCGAAAATTTGTTTTCTGTAAGCAGAGGCAATAAGTCTTCCGGAAGAAAATCTCTTTGAATTTTCGACATACTTTCATCAATCCAGCTGTCTCTAACGGGATCAAATATCCAAAAATGCTGATGAGAATCAATTCGGTTATTCATCCTGAATTAGTTTACATCGTTGATTAAAGCACGATCTAAATGCACATAACCGCCATCTACAAAAACAAATTGTCCTGTAGTATGAGATGAACGATCAGAAATAATAAAAAGAGCCGTATCTGCAATTTCTTCTGTTTTGGTCATTCTGCCTTCAAACGGAATACTTTTGTTGATTTTCTTTAAAACGGTTTCTCCATCTGCCAAAGTTTTAATCCAGTCTTCGTATGCAGGAGTATAACTTTCAGCAATAATAATGGCATTAGAACGGATTCCGAATTGGATTAAATCTACAGCCCATTCTCTTGTAAGCCCTAAAACGCCGCCTTTTGCTGCCGCATAACCAGAAGTTCCGCCCTGCCCTGTTAAAGCTACTTTTGAACCAATATTTAAGATATTTCCTTTTGATTCTTTTAAGTACGGAAGCGCGTATTTAACAAGTAAAAAATAGCTTACTACATTCAGTTTTAAAGAATCCATAAATTCCTCGTAAGAAGCATCCAAACCTGCGCCGTCGTTTACACCAACATTGTTGATGACAGCGTCGATTCTTCCGTATTTTGCTATGATTGTTTTCACCGCATTTTCGATTTCTACAGGATCAGTTACATCTGTCTGCACAAATAAAGAATCAATTCCTCTTTTTTGGAAAGCTTCCGCGTAAGCGAAACCTCTTGCATTTCTGTCAACCAAAACCGGAATCGCACCTTCGTCTGCAATTCGGTTAATAATTGTTTCTCCAATACTGCCTTCCTTTCCAGCCGAACCGGAAACAACGACAATTTTATTTTTTAAATTTAAATCCATTTTGTGGTTATTAAAGTTTAATAATAGTTAGATTTTTTAAACACATAGAAACATAGAATTTTCTTATTTCTAAAAGTGAATAAAAAAAAGAAACTAGTTTCTTAACACATAACTATATGTTTTAATGCAAGTGAAACGCCTTTTATTAAGTTTTAAAATCTATGTTTCTATGTGTTAGAAAAAATTACTCAATCTCAATTAACGCTTTGATTACATTGTTTTTAGGATCAATTAATTGTCCAAAATCAGTAATCAGTTCTGAGAAACTTGTTCTGTGCGTAATGTATTTTTTAGGATCGATTTTACCTTCTTTCAAACATTTCATTACATATTCAAAATCTTCAATAGTGGCATTTCGACTGCTCATTAAAGTAGATTCTCTTTTATGGAAATCCGGATGACTGAAACTCAATTCACCTTTTTGAAGCCCGACTAGAACAAATCTTCCGCCATGCGAAATATAATTGAAAGCGCTGTTCATTACTTTTTGGTTTCCTGTAGCATCAATTACCACATTTGCCATATCACCGTTAGTCAATTCAGCCAGTTTTGCGGCTACATCATCGTTTAACGGATTAATGGTTTCATCAGCATTCAATTCGGTTTTACAGAAATTTAATCTGTAATCGTTGATATCCATTACGATCACTTTTGCTCCGGCAATTTTAGCAAACTGAATCAGTCCAATTCCAATTGGCCCTGCTCCCATTACCAAAACCGTATCAGTTGACTTAACAGCCGCTCTTCGTACTCCGTGCGCTGCAATTGCCAATGGTTCAACCAATGCCAGTTCATCATAATCTAATTCCTGACCGTGAAGTAAATATTGTTCCGGAATCGAAACATATTCGGCCATTCCGCCGTCAATATGAACTCCAAAAACCTTTATATTTACACAGCAGTTTGTTAATCCGTTTCGGCAGGCAACACATTTTCCGCAGTTGAAATACGGAATAAAAGTTACTTTATCACCCGGTTTAAAACCTGCGACATTTCCTTTTACATATTCTGCTGCCAATTCGTGCCCAAGAATTCGAGGATATTCAAAATACGGCTGAGTTCCGCCAAAAGCATGAATATCAGTTCCGCAGATACCAATTCTTTTTATTTTTAAAAGAACCTCACCACCTTTTGGTTCCGGAATTTCTTTTTCTTTTAATTTAAATTCCTGCGGTTTTTCGCATACAATAAATTTCATCTTTGATTTTTTTAAAACTAACTCGTAGGCTACAATTCGTATTTTTTTTTAAAACACATAGAAACATAGATTTTTTTTGTTCGCAAAAAGAGAGTGAAAAAGAAACTAGTTTCTTAACACATAGCTATGTTTGTTTAAACAAGTGAAACGCCTTCTAATAAGTTTTCAAAATCTATGTTTCTATGTGTTTAAATAATTATGCTCAACGACTTAATAATTACTTTTTATATGCAACTGCAGTCTGTTTACTTGTTCCCAAACCTTCAATTCCAAGTTCTACAACATCGCCTGCTTTTAAGTAAATTGGATCTGGTTTAATACCTAAACCAACTCCCGGAGGTGTTCCTGTACTAATGATATCACCCGGAAGCAAAGTCATAAACTGACTTAAGTAGTGTACTAAATATGGAATTTTGAAAACAAGATTCAGTGTGTTGCTGTCTTGGTATTTTTTACCGTTTACGCTTAACCACATCGATAAATTATCAACATCTTTTACTTCATCTTTCGTAGCCAAAAATGGTCCAAGAGGTGCAAATGTATCGCATCCTTTTCCTTTTGCCCATTGTCCGCCGCGCTCGATTTGAAATTCTCTTTCGCTGTAATCATTCAATAATGCATAACCTGCAACATAGTCTAAAGCTTCTGCTTCTTCAACATAACTTGCTTTTTTGCCTACTACAAATGCCAGCTCCACTTCCCAGTCGGTTTTTACACTGTTTTTAGGGATAATAACATCATCATCCGGTCCGCATAAAGAAGTTGTTGATTTAAAGAAAATAATTGGTTCTGTAGGGATTGGAGCATTTGTTTCTTTACAGTGATCCACATAATTTAATCCAATGCAGATTATTTTCGAAGGTCTTGCAACAGGTGATCCTAAACGCACACTTGCATCAACTTCTGGTAAAGAAGGATTGCTTTCTAATGCTTTTTGTAATTTTTCTAAACCATTTTCTTCAAAAAAGCTTTCGTTAAAGTCTGAAACGATAGAAGAAACATCATATCTTTTTTCATTAATTAAAACTCCTGGTTTTTCTTTTCCGATTTCTCCAAAACGTATTAATTTCATTTTCTTATATATTTTAATTATTATTTTTTAGGTTCTAAGGTGCTGAGCGGCTAAGGTTCTAAGTTTTTTTTGAGGTACTAAGCGGCTAAGGTTCTAAGTCGCTGAGCTTTTTCTTAGCACCTTAGTATCTTAGAACCTTAGCATCTTTAATTATTTAACTTAATAAATCCTCCGTCGATTGGGTAATCGCATCCGGTAATGAATCCAGCTTCTTCACTGCATAAGTATAAAGCAAGAGCGGCAATTTCGTCTGGTTTTCCCATACGCCCTATTGGCTGTGATTTAGAAAGTTTATCGAACATTTCTTCTTCTTTTCCAGCGTAATTTTTAGAGATAAATCCGTCCACAAAAGGTGTGTGAACCCTTGCCGGAGAAATAGAATTACATCTGATATTTTCACTTAAATAATCTCTCGCTACAGATAAAGTCATCGCCATTACAGCGCCTTTTGCAGTTGAATACGCAAAACGATCTGAGATTCCAACCCACGCCGCAATTGAGGCCATGTTTAAAATCACACCGCCATTTGAAAGTCGGAATTGTGGGATTGCTGCAAACAAGCAGTTGTAAACTCCTTTTACGTTTACATCCATTACACGGTCAAAATCAGCTTCAGAAGTCGTATCAACTTTACCAACATTTGCGATTCCGGCGTTATTGATTAAGATATTTATATTTCCGATCTTTTCGAAAGTTGCCTTAACATCAGCCTGGCTGGAAACATTACAGGCATACGAAAAAACGTTTCCTCCTGCATTTTTAATTTCTTCAACAGCATCCTGTGCACTTTCAATAGATAAATCAATAATATGAACTTCTGCTCCCTGTTTGGCAAACAAGGCCGCAATTGCTCTTCCAATCCCGCTTCCGCCTCCTGTTATAACTGCTTTTTTATTTTGTAATGAAAACATTTTAAATGGTATTTAGTATTATAGATTCAAATTAAGGCTTCGAACATCTTCTCATGAATAATAAATGTAAAAAGCACAATTACAAATGTAATCGATTAAAACAATATTTGCATTTTATTTTTATACTAATATAATAAAATGATCATTCTTTAATAAATTATAACATTTTTTATTCGCTTTGTAAAAAAACTAGCCTAGTTTAAAAGTTTTATCAAAAAAATCAATGTAAAAAGTTACATTTTCTTGCCTAATTCAATCTTATTTCTAATTTTGTAATTGTAATTTTTACATTTATTATTTTCCATACACATAAATCAATACCAATGGCAGTATTAAAAGGCATAACGTGGAATCATACAAGAGGTTTATTACCAATGGTTGCAACGGCACAACGCTTTACCGAATTAAATCCTGATATCGAAATTACCTGGGAGAAAAGAAGTTTACAAGAATTTGCAGATGCTTCTATCGAAGACTTAGCGAAAAGATTCGATTTACTGGTAATCGATCACCCGTGGACAGGTTTTGGCTCACACACAAAAGCGATTCTTCCTTTATCTGATTATATTCCAGCTGATTATATTAAAGATCAGGAAATAAATACAGTAGGAAAATCATACGGAAGTTATGTTTTCAGTAATAAATTATGGGCTCTGCCAATAGATGCTGCTACTCCGGTTGCTGCTGCACGTTTGGATATTTTAGAAAAAAAGGGACTTGAAGTTCCTCAAACATATGATGATTTATTGGCTTTAGCCAAAAAAGGACTGGTTGCCTTTGCAGGAATTCCGGTTGATGTTCTGATGAGTTTTTATATGTTTTGCTGCAGTTTAAGCGAAGCTCCGTTTCAGTCTGAAGAAAAAGTGATTTCTGTAGAAACAGGAAAAAAAGCTTTGCAGATGTTTCGCGAACTGGCTCAATTAATAGATCCGAAGAATTTTAACCGAAATCCAATTCAGGTTTACGAAGCAATGGTTAATACTGATGAAATTGCCTACTGCCCTTTTGCTTACGGATATTCTAATTATTCAAGAGCCGGATACAGCAAAAACCTGCTTCATTTTTATGACTTGGTTAAGCTGAATAATGCACCTATGATAAGTTCTCTGGGCGGAACAGGATTGGCTGTTTCATCTTTCAGTAAACATATTCCGGAAGCGATTCGTTATGCTGAATTTACAGGATCGTCCCAAGTACAGCAGAATATTTTTGCCGATAACGGAGGTCAGCCGGGACATTTACAAGCCTGGAAAAACGACCGAATCAATTCTATAACCAATAATTATTTCAAAAATACTTTACCCGCTTTAGAAAGAGCTTTTCTACGGCCAAGATATTCCGGACACATGTATTTTCAGGATCATGCGGGCGATGTAGTTCGTGATTATTTAATGAATGGCGGTGACGAAGAACTTGTTTTAGATGCATTAAACGCGCTTTATACTAAATCTTTAAAACTGCAAAATTCATGAAACCATTAGAAGGATTAATTGTATTAGAGTTCTGCCAGTTTTTGGCGGGTCCTTCTGCCGGATTAAAGTTAGCCGATTTAGGCGCAAGAGTTATTAAAATCGAACGTCCCGTAAAAGGCGAAGCATGCCGACAATTAAGCATTAAAGATCTTTTTGTGGATGACAGCAGTCTTTTGTTTCATACGATTAACAGAAATAAAGAATCTTTTGCAGCCGATTTAAAAAATCCTGACGATTTGGTTTTAATTAAAAAACTAATCGAAAAGGCCGATATTATGACGCATAATTTCAGACCCGGAGTAATGGAAAAAATCGGATTGGATTATACTACAACGCTTACCATAAACCCGAAGATAATATACGGAACCATAACAGGTTACGGTGATAAAGGTCCTTGGGCAAAAAAACCGGGACAGGATTTGCTTTTGCAGTCACTTTCGGGTTTAAGCTGGCTGAGCGGTAGAAAAAGTCAGGGACCCGTTCCGTTTGGTCTGGCTGTCGCCGACTTAATGTGCGGTAATCATTTTGTGCAGGGAATTTTAGCTGCTTTATTAAAAAGAGCCAAAACCGGAAAAGGTGTTTTGGTTGAAGTGAGTTTACTGGAATCTATTTTGGATGTTCAGTTTGAAGCCATTACTTCTTTCTTAAACGATGGCGGACAACAGCCGGAACGAGGAGATATTAAAGGTAGCGCACATGCTTTTTTAAGTGCGCCTTACGGAGTTTACAAAACAAAAGACGATTATATTTCGCTGGCAATGGGTGATTTACTTTTTATAGGAAATACGCTTGGAGTCGATTTAAATCAATATGCTGCTAAACCTCTCTGGTTTGAAAAAAGAGACGAAATCAGAGTTCTTTTAGCCGATAAATTAGCAGAACAAAAAGCAGATTATTGGTTACAATTACTTCAAAAAAAAGGCATTTGGGCAGGAAAAGTTCTCAATTATGAAACTTTAGACCAACAGCCATTTGTTAATGAATTACACTTAAAACAAACCGTAAAAAATTCAGACGGCGAAACTTTGGTTACAACGCGAAGCCCCATTCAGCTTGACGGTAAAATTTTAAGCAGCACAAAAGCAGCTCCAAAAGTGGGCGAAGATAATTTAGCAATACACAAAGAGTTTATTCAGTAAACTGTTGAATCGTTGATTCGTTTAAACGTTTAATCGTGTTGAACAAAACGACGAATTAACGATTAAACGATTCTCCTCTTAAACGATTAACGGTTAAACAAATACAACGATTAAACGAATAAACAATAAAACGGTTAAACAAAAAAAATGAAACCCTTAGAAGATTATTTAATAGTAGATTTTAGTCAGTTTCTTTCGGGTCCGTCGGCGAGTCTCCGCTTGGCCGATCTAGGCGCGCGCGTTATAAAAATTGAAAAACCGGGAACTGGCGATATTTGCAGAACCTTATATACTTCTGACTTAATCATGAACGGCGAATCGTCTGTTTTTCATACTATAAACAGAAATAAAGAATCGTTTGCCATAGATTTTAAACAACCGGAAGAAATTCAAAAATTAAAAAAATTACTGGCTAAAGCCGATGTTGTCATGCATAATTTCAGGCCGGGCGTTATGGAACGCATTGGTTTAAGTTATGATGATGTAAAAGCGATAAATCCAACGGTAGTTTATGCTTCGATTTCTGGTTTCGGGAATCATCCTGAACTTAAAGATTTACCGGGACAGGATTTGTTATTACAATCATTAACTGCTCTGACTTGGCTGAGCGGTAATCAGGAAGATGGTCCAGTACCAATGGGATTGTCGATTGTAGATATGCTGGCGGGCGCACATTTAGCGCAGGGAATTTTAGCGGCTTTATATCGAAAAGCAACACAAAATATAGGCGGAACGGTTCAGGTAAGCATGCTGGAATCTGCTTTTGATTTTCAGTTTGAAACGATTACCACTTTCTTTAATGACGGCGGTGAACTTCCTGTTCGTACCAAAACCAATAATGCACATGCTTATTTGGGCGCTCCTTACGGAATTTACGAAACTAAAAACGGTTATCTGGCTCTGGCAATGGGATCAATTCCCGTTTTGGCTTCATTGCTAAAATGCGATGAATTGTTACAATTCCCAGAAAATAAATTTACGCTTAGAGACGAAATTAAAAATATTCTGGCTTCTCACCTATTGACACAGGAAACCCAGTTTTGGCTGGATATTTTAGAACCTGCTGACATTTGGTGTGCGGGAGTTTTAAACTATGAACAGCTTTTCAAAGAAGACGGTTTTAAAGTTTTAGAATTTACGCAGCAAGTTGAAATGCTCGACGGCTATTCGTATAAAACAACAAGGTGTCCTATAAAAATCGACGGTGAATACTTTACATCAACTAAAGGTTCTCCAAAATTAGGGCAGGATAACGAGCGAATTATAAAAGAATTTATAGCATAGATATGGAAAAATTTAGAATCGCTGTTAGAAAATTTTCTCCTTTTGAAAGCACGCTGCAAAAGCTGTGGGATGGCTTCTGTCTAAAAAACAATATTCAGATTGAGGCTGAAATGGTTCCGCTTGAACTGCACGATCTTTATGAAGAAACCATTACCAATAAAGGTTTAAAAACCGGAAAATGGGATATCGCGCACCTAAATACCGATTGGATTTTTGATGCTGCAAATGAAAAAGCGGTTCTGGATTTAACTTCTTTTATTAACCAAAACCCGCCTCAGAATTATCCTGAAGGCTGGCATCAATCGCTGTTAAACCTGCAGCATATTAACGGCAGTATTTACGGACTTCCGTTTCACGACGGTCCGGAATGCCTTATTTACAGAAAAGATTTATTTGAAGATTTAACCGAAAAAGAAAACTTCAAGAAACAATTTGGTTACGAATTGTTCCCTCCAAAAAACTGGGAGCAATTCACCCAAATTGCTTCGTTTTTTAATAGGCCTGAAAGCAATTTATTCGGCTGTGTTTTTGCCAATTATCCTGATGGTCATAATATGGTTTTTGATTTCTGTCTGCAGTTATGGACTCGCGGCGGTTCTCTTTTAGATCATCAAAACAAAATAAATATCAATCATAATCAAGCAGTTGCAGCTTTAGATTATTATAGAAAAATCGTTAACAATACAAATGCGGTTCATCCGGGTTCAAAGAATTTTGGTTCTGTTGAAGCTGGAATGGCTTTCGCCGAAGGGCAGGCTGCAATGGCAATTAACTGGTTTGGATTTGCTTCTATGTGTGAAGTAATTGAGGAGTCGAAAGTAAAAGGCAAAGTTGATATTACTGAATTACCGCACGATGAAAACCACAAAACGGCTTCATTAAATGTGTATTGGCTTTATACTATTGGTATTGGAAGTAAAAATAAAGCACTCGCCTTTGACTTTTTGCGATTTGCAACAACTGCCGAAAGCGATAAATTATTGACAACCGAAGGCGGAATTGGATGCAGAAAATCAACCTGGAATGATGCCGAAATCAATAAAACGATTCCCTATTATCATAAACTGGAAATGCTGCATGAAAACGCTTTGACTTTGCCGCAAACGCCAATTTGGCCAAAAGTGGCAGAATTGATAGATCAAATGGTTTTAAAAGCGATTGAAACAGATATTCCGTCGGAAAAACTTTTAGAACAAACACAGGAAAATATTGAAAAACTAACGAATTGATTAGAGCTGATCAATAAACTTAAAATAGCACAAAAATGAATATTCCATATAAACCTTTACTGCCCGAAACCAAACAGCCCATTATCATTATCGGTGCAAGCGGTATTGTAAAAGATGCGCACCTGCCTGCTTACAAAATGGCTGGTTTTACAGTTTTTGGCATTACAAACAGAACGATTGCAAAAGCACATGATTTAGCCAAAGATTTTGAAATTGAACATGTTTTTGAAAACGTGGCAGAAGCCGTAAAAAATGCGCCTTCAAATGCGGTTTACGACATTACTGTCCTTCCGGATCAATATATCGAAATATTAGAACAATTGCCAGATGGCGCTGCGGTTTTGATCCAGAAACCAATGGGAAATGACTTGGCTCAGGCAAGAGAAATTGTAGAAGTATGCGAAAGAAAAAATCTTGTTGCAGCGATCAATTTTCAGCTTCGTTTTTCGCCTTTTGTCAGCGCTGCGAGATATTTAATTAACGAAGGATTGATTGGCGATTTATACGATTTTGAATTTAAAGTAACGGTAAATACGCCGTGGGAATTGTTTCCGCTGATTAAAGAACATCCTAGATTGGAAATTCTTTTTCACAGTGTTCACTATATCGATTGCATACGTTCGTTTATGGGAAATCCTAAAAGTGTGATGGCAAAAACAGCCAGACATCCGCTTAAAAAATTGTCATCGAGCCGTTCTACAATTATTTTAGATTATGGCGAAGACAAACATGTGGTGATTAATACAAATCACGATCATCATTTTGGACCAAATCATGAAGAAAGCTACATAAAATGGGAAGGCACAAAAGGCGCTATTAAAGCCAAAATGGGACTATTAATGAATTATCCTGACGGACTTCCTGACATTTTTGAATATGCGATTGAGGATGAAAAAGGCCAGTATGAATGGAAAAAAGTAAACCTTGAGGGTTCATGGTTTCCAGAAGCTTTTATAGGAACGATGTCTAATTTAATGCGCTTTAAAGAAGGCTCGGATTCTAAATTATTGGCAAGCGTTCAGGACGTTTTAGATACCATGAAGGTCGTTGAAGCCTGCTATATCAGTAACACAAACGGAGGAATTTTAATCTAAGTCTTAAAATCAAAAGTCGAAAGTCTTAAAGCCCTGAATTTATTACACTTTACAACTTTGGACTTTCAACTTTGGACTTTCAACTTTGGACTTTCGACTTTCGACTTTACAACTTTCAAACTAAAAAATATATGTATTTCAAATCAACATTTTTTGAAGATTATCAACTTGAAGATAAAAGAGTTACATTAGGCAGAACCATTACAGAAACAGATTTTGTGGTTCATGCCGGACATACGGGAGATTTTTTCCCGCATCACATGGATGAAGAATGGTGCAAAACACAGCCATTTGGACAGCGTATTGCGCACGGAACTATGGTTTTTGCCATTGGTATCGGATTAACCGCATCAGAAATAAATCCTGAAGCTTTTTCAAGAGGATACGACAAAATGCGTTTTGTAAAACCGGTTCATATTGGCGATACAATCCATTCTGAAATTACAATTTCTGAAAAAGGCGAAGCCAAAAATCCAGAAATGGGAACCGTAACAGAACATGTCGAAATCATTAACCAAAGAGGTGAAGTGGTTTTGGTATGTGATCACTTATTGCTGGTGAAGAAAAGATCCTAAGGTACTAAGTTTCTAAGATGCTAAGGTTTAAAACTTTTGCTTCTTAATGCCTTCACAGCATAGAAAAACTTAGAACCTTAGCAGCTTAAAAACAAAAAACTATCTAACAAATGCAAGTAACAAACCAAACAGGCGATCTTCACGAAGTGCCAAACGAAGGCGGAAAAACCAACTATCTTCTGCCATTTATTTTAATTACCAGCTTATTTTTCCTTTGGGGAATGGCGCATAATCTGGATTCTATTTTAATTCCACATTTAAAAAAGGCGTGTGAATTAAACAACCGCCAGTCTACATTGATTGATACTTCGGTGTTTTTTGCTTATTTTATAATGGCGATTCCTGCGGGAATGCTCATCAAAAGATTTGGTTATAAAAACAGTATTATTACCGGATTATTAGTTTTTGCAGCGGGAGCATTTTTATTCGTTCCAGCAGCCAATACCAGAACCTATGAATTGTTTTTATTCGCCTTATTTGTAATTGGATGCGGCTTAACGATTTTAGAAACGAGTGCCAATCCGTATGCAGCGATTTTGGGCCCTGCTGAATCTTCTTCTAAAAGACTGAATTTAGCGGCTTCTTTCAACGGATTAGCAGCTATGGTAGCTCCAATTGTGGGTTCTCTATTTATACTTTCCGGAAAAAATCATACTCCGGAGCAAATGGCAGCAATGCCTGAAGCTGAAAAAGCATCGTATTTATTAGGCGAAGCTGCTGCTGTAAAAATGCCTTATATCATTTTAGGAAGTGTATTGGTTATAGTGGCGATTATATTCTACTTTATGCATTTACCTTCGATGAAACCACAACATACTGAAGCCGAAGTAAAACCGGGATTTTTCTCTGTTTTAAAGTTTCGTCATTTAAGCTGGGCAGTTGTGGCACAGTTCTTTTATGTAGGTGCACAGGTTTGCATTACGAGTTTTTTTATTAGAATTGCACAGCAGGGTGCTCATTTAGACGAAAAAACAGCTGGATATTATCTTGGTATTTATGGCTTCTTGTTTATGGCAGGACGTTTTATTGGTACTTTCTTCCTGAAGTTTGTAAAAGATTACACATTGCTTTCTATTTATTGTGCTGCAAGTATCATACTTTGTTTGTTAGCGATTTACGGAACCGGAATTGTAGTAATTTATGCTTTAGGCGGTATCGGATTTTTTATGTCGATTATGTTTCCAACTATTTTTTCTTTGGGATTGGTTGGTTTAAAATCAAATACTGAAACGGGTTCATCATGGCTGGTAATGTCAATTGTGGGCGGAGCGATTCTTCCATACGGAATGGGAACTTTAATTGATATGAAACACGACGATATTCAGGCTGGATATATTATTCCGCTTTTATGTTTTGTGATTATTTTATCGTTTGGTTTGTACGGACATAAAGTAAAAATGGCTAAATAATATTTTCCTTTTAAGAGTTTAGAAAAGCCTTTAAAAAATCGATTTTTTAAAGGCTTTTTTATATAAAATTCGATCTCGAATATCCCTGCTTCTAATTCTTTGTACACAAAATAGTACTTTTCGTTGATTTATAAAATGCTTATTCTTTTTTTAAAAATCATGAAATATTTCTTGCATAATATTACCAAAACCATATTTCTCTCAATTATTTTACATTAAAATAACACATATATTCAAAAAAGTAATAATATTGTCAAAAGCAATACAATATTCTAAGCCATGTCATCAAATTTCAGTTCCGATCAAAGCAGACTCTTGTACGAGTTGTCTCAGGGAAGTGAACTGGCTTTTACGAAGCTGTATAATGAATATAAAAATGTTGTTTTTGGTACAGCCTTTAAAATAACAAAATCAAAAATTTTAGCCGAAGAAGCTGTACAGGATGTCTTTTTAAAAGTCTGGCAGAATCAGAAAAATTTAGCTGAAATTACCCATTTCGAAAATTATCTCTTTATTATTTCCCGCAATCATATTTTTGATACACTTAAAAAAATTGCAAGAGACACCAGTTTAGTCTCTGATATGAAATATCAAAATGCTTCTGCAAACGATACTGATACTGAAATAAAAGAACAGCAGTATGCTGTTCTTTTAAATGAAATTGTAGAGCAGCTTCCTCCGCAGCAGCAAAAAATCTACAAAATGGCAAAATGGGAAGGCTTAAGTCATCAAAAAATTGGTGAAGATTTAGGCATTTCTACAGAAACCGTAAAAAAACATATGTCTCAGGCTTTAAAGTTTGTACGTGTCAAAATTTCCCCTTACATGAATATGTTCATGACATTGCTTCTGTTTTTTAAAATATAAACTCTAAAGTTTTTTCTTTCAAAAAAAGGCGTCTGGATATTTTTTTACGTTTTTTTTACATTTTTTTTACTTTCCACTACTCCCTCCCACTTTTTCAATCGTCTTTATAATAAAGATCATTGCAATAATTGGTTTTACCCCAACAAACTGCAGGGTTCTTCAAAAAAAAAAAAAAAAAACTGACCCCAATTTACCATTTACAAACAAGTACTAATTTAATTTACAAACAATGCAGCAAAACAAATTTGAAGAATTATTTGAAAGTTATCTGCAAAATAATCTCTCCGAAATCGAGCAGCAAAAAATGATGGAGATTATTAAAAAAGGCACACATGATGATTTTATAAAAGAAAAAATTCATTTGATGCTTAAAGATAATGATGCTTCTAAAGTGTTAGATAAAGAGCAGGGAGATTATATCCTGAAATATATTTTATCTAAACCTGTAAGCGAGCCAAAAGTGGTGACTTTGGAACCTCAAAAACGAAGCCGTAAAAAAATGGTACGCACTATCGTAGCTGCAGCCAGTATTATTGCTTTAATTGCTATTGGCAGCAAGTTTCTTTTTCAGCAAAAAAATACTTTATCGGTTCCAGTTGTTGAACAGAATATTATTGCCGAAAACTCTTTGATTGATTTCAGCGGAAAACAATTGGTTCACCTTCCGGATGGAAGTACGGTTCTTTTAAACGAAAACAGCAGTTTAAAATACGACCAAAATTCTTTTAACAATAAAACACGTGAAGTTACACTTACCGGAGAAGCTTTTTTTGACATTAAAAGAAATGAACAAAAACCTTTTATCGTACATACTGGTAAAGTACAAACCAGAGTTTTAGGTACGGCTTTTAACATCAATGCAAAAAATTCTTCTAAAAACATTGAAGTTACGGTTACCAGAGGTAAAGTTCAGGTTGGAGACACAGAGAAAGTGTACGGCATAATTACTCCAAATCAGCAGATTAAAGTAGACAAAAATACTTTGAGTTATGAACAGAATAATATCAGCGCAGCCATTGTAACCGAATGGAAAAGCAATTACCTGATTCTGGATGATCTTAATATGCAGGAAGCTGTTTCATTAATTTCTCAAAAATATAAAGTGCAGATTTTAATCTCAAATGAGAAAATTAACAAATGCAGAATAACGGCAAGTTTCTTAAATGAAGAAGATCTTGATCATGTTTTAAAAGTAATATGCAGTGTTATTGAAACTGAATATCGTTACAAGAAAGCCGGAGCAGTTGTTATTGAAGGCAAAGGCTGTGAATAAATAAATGAAGATATAAAGCGATCTAACCTCCTACTTAGAAAGCTTTTAAAAATAGAATATTAACCTTAAAAAAAACAATTAACCAAAAACTAAAATAAAAAAGCCATCCAGCTCCTACACCAGATGGCCAAGATTCTTAATAATTAATCCAGTAACCATTAAAAACATGCAAATTTATGAAATTACGCTGTAAAACAACCATGTTTGACAGGGAAAAGAAATCCTCTTTTTTCCGTTTGTCAAAAAAAACAATTATGATCATGCGAATCAGTTTATTCCACATTTTCTTATTGACCTGTGGTACTCATATGGTCTTTGCAACCGAAATGAGCGGTCAGAATTTAGAATCAATATCTGTTGACATTGAGCTTCATAACCAGGATATTAAAACTTTATTTAAAACAATAGAAAATAGAACGGGATTACTGTTCGCTTATCAGCCGCAAATCATAAAGGATTTTCCAAAAGTAACAACACAAAAAGGACGCCGAAGTGTTAGCGACATTTTAAACACTGTTTTTCAAGGCAGTAATTTAGTCTATAAGCAAGTAGATAAAAATGTTGTGATTTACAAAAAAGAAATTGCAAAAACTCCTGAAAAGACAGCAAATGACAGCGAAGCCAGCTACATGCTTAACGGAAAAGTTATAGACGAAAACGGTCAGCCGCTGCCTGGTGTATCTATTGCTGTTGTAGGAGGCAATAAACAGGGTATTTCAGATTTTGACGGACAGTTTTATATAGAGCTGTCATCTGGAAAACACATCCTTAAGCTGTCTTATTTAGGATATAAAACACAACAGATTACAGTAGAAAACCAAACTACTGTTACCATTAAAATGCAGCCCGATTTGGCTAAATTAGATGAAATCGTAGTTATTGGATATGGTACAACTACCAGAAGAACTACGACAGGATCTGTTGTAAAAATTACTTCTGAAGATATTGCAAAACAACCTGTTACTAATATTCTACAAACCCTGCAGGGAAGAGCGCCGGGAGTTTTTGTAACGCAAACTTCTGGCTATGCAGGAAGCGATATGAACATTAGTATTCGCGGAAGAAATTTTATTGAAGGCAGTAACCTTCCTCTTTATATCGTAGATGGTGTTCCCTATATCGGAGATGATATCAAGCAGCAGGTACAGGACCTAAATGTTATTAGAGGAGCACAAAAATCAACAAGTCCGCTAAATATTATTAATCCAAACGATATAGAAAGCATTGAAATATTAAAAGATGCCGATGCAACGGCAATTTACGGTTCCAGAGGAGCAAATGGCGTTGTGCTTATTACTACTAAAAAAGGGAAAACCGGGAAAACAGAGTTTACCATAACTACCAACTCCGGAGTTTCTGAAGTAGCACATTTTACCAAAACATTAGACACGCCTGCATATTTAAATATGCTTCAAACAGCATTAAACAATAATGGCGATACTGCATCAAATGACAGTAACGGTATTGCTCTTGTAGACTGGGATCCAAATGCATATACAAATTGGCAGAAAAAATTAATAGGAGGCACAGCAAATTTCAATAATTATTCAGCCTCTTTAAAAGGCGGAAATGAGACAACCAATTTTCTTTTAAGCGGTGCTTACCACAAAGAAACAACTGTTGTACCGGGAAATTTCAGCTACGATAAATTCTCAACCAATTTTAATATTAATCACAGTACATTAGATAAAAAATTAAAAGTGGGAGCTTCTGTAATTTTTGCTGCAGATAATAACAAACTTCCATTTTTTGATATCACAACTTATGCAGTTGGTACAGCTCCAAACCGTCCGTTATACAATGCAGACGGCAGTTATTACTGGTCTCCAGATTACTTTAGTGATATTAATCCGCTTGCTGCTTTAGAGAAAAGAGTTGATGACAAAGGGCTTAACTTAATAACAAGTTTTAATCTACAGTATGAAATTGCAAAAGGTTTTTCTTTTAAAACAGATCTTGGATACGGAAGAGCTCAAATGCAGACCAAACAATTCATGCCGGGATCTGCAAGTAATCATGTTTATACTGAAGCCAGCGGCGGCGAAATGAACTTTCAAAGATCTTATACTGTTTCAACAAATAACACTAATAATTTTACTGTTGAACCACAATTAAATTATACTACTGAGTTGTGGAAAGGAAATTTTACGGCTCTTGTGGGAGGTTCATGGCAGAATAGAAAATCAGAAATGCCTTCTTATGTTAGTTCAAATGGTTACAGTTCTGATAATTTAATTGGAAACCTGGCAACCGCAGAAAACGTAACTGCTACCAATGGTACAACAGAGTATAAATACATTTCTCTTTTTAGCAGGATAAACTATAATATTGCGAATAAATACATTTTAAATATCAATTTTAGAAGAGATGGTTCGTCTAAATTTGGAGCTAATAATCGTTTTGGAAATTTTGGTTCTGTTGGTGGTGCGTGGATATTTACTCAGGAAAATTTCATGAAAAATATTCCGGTGTTAAGTTTTGGAAAACTTCGCTCTAGTTATGGAGAAATAGGAAGTGACGACATTGACAATTATCAATACGCTGATACTTTTGATACTCGTACTTACGGCAATGGAAATGCATCGATGACAGCTGCCAGAATTCAAAATCCTAATATCAAATGGGGACTAACAAAGAAATTTGAAGCTGCTCTGGATTTAAGTTTCCTTAACGATCGTATTTCTTTTACTGCGGCTTATTATAAAAATACTTCTAGTAATCAGTTAGTAAACTATACACTTAGTGCTCAGGCAGGTTTTACAACGTATACAGCAAATTTACCAGCTGAAGTTGAAAATAAAGGATGGGAATTTACATTGGGAACAACTAATATTCGTACTAAAAACTTTAACTGGTCTACTGCTTTTAATATTTCAACCAATTCAAATAAGTTAGTATCATTTCCGGGGATAGAGTTTACGAGCTATTACTCGCAATATGTAATTGGAAATCCTTTAAGCAGCAGATATTTGTACAATTTTACAGGTGTAAACGATGCTGGAATTGCTCAGTTTGAAGATTTAAACGGAGACGGAAGAATCTCTACCGGATTTGCCCAAACTGGCAGAGGGGATAGAAAATATGCCGGACCAACTTATCCTAAATACTACGGAGGAATATCTAATACAATAAGTTATAAAGATTTCACACTTGACTTTTTGTTCCAGTTTGTAAAACAGGAAGGAACAACTTTAATGACTTCTACCGGAGCACAGCCAGGTTATCCGTATTCAACAGCTAATTTTCAGGTAGATGAGTATAACAATTATTTAGCTCAGGGAAATATTTTAAGCTCTGGTTATCAAAACAGTTTCTTTAATTATATGGGATCAAATGCTTCTATAATCGATGCATCTTATATAAAACTTAAAAATGTAAGTGCTTCATACCAAATTCCTTTAGATACAGCAACTAAGAAATATTTACAGGGAATTCGACTTTCGATTCAGGGACAAAATCTGGTAACGTTTACCAAATACAAAGGACTTGATCCGGAAACACAAGGTTTAGCATTACCTCCGTTGCGTACAATAACTTTTGGAACTCAGTTTACATTTTAATTCTACTCATCATGAAAAATATTTCTACTAAATATATCTCTATATTTTCGTTATTTCTTTTAATTGGATTTACGAGCTGCGATGCTGCACTTGAAGTTGATCTTCCAAGTAATCAGTTGTCATCGAATACCGTTTATGCTTCAGATCCTACAGCCGAAGCTGCTGTAAACGGAATTTACCAAAGCATGGTGACTGGATTTTATTACAATCAGATACATTCTATTCTTGGACAGACATCAGATGAATTAATACGAACAAACGGTATTCCAACTATTTATGGTACTAATGAAATACCTGAAACGGACAGTTCTATTAACGGAATGTGGGGCGAACTGTACAAAACTATTTATAACGCTAACAATGTTATAGAAGGTGTCAGTAAAAGTACTACGCTTAATTCAGTTAAAAGTAAGCAGTGGATTGCCGAAGCTAAATTTCTAAGAGCTTATGCTCATTTTAATTTGACTAATTTGTGGGGAAATGTGCCTTTGGTACTGACTACTAATATTGATGTTTCTGCTTTGCTGCCACAATCATCTCAAGAGGCTGTTTATACACAAATTATTACTGATTTAACCGAAGCTTCAAAAGATCTTCCAACAGATTATAAAAATTATGATGAAGAAAGAATCAGAGCAACAAAATGGGCGGCCGAAACCTTACTGGCAAGAGTAAATCTTTATTTAGGAAAATGGAGTGAAGCCTCAGCTCATGCATCTGCTGTATTAAGCCAGACTGGAACTTATGAATTAATTACTGATTTATCGCCAACAAATAGTCCGTTTATTTCAGATAATGACGAAGCTATTCTGCAAATTCCTTATTTTAATGTTAACTATACATACGAAGGATCATCTGTATTTATAGATGCCAATACAGCAGCCTTTTTATTGAGAAAAGGAAACGCACTTTTTGAAACCGGTGATGACAGAAAAATAAAATGGACCAGAAATATAACAAATGCTCAGGGTGTATTTATAGGAATTGCTCCAACTAAATATAAAAACAGATTTACATCATCGCCTATTGAACGTTCTACTGTATTTAGACTGGCCGAATTGTATTTAATAAGAGCCGAAGCCAGAGTAAAATTAAACGACATTACCGGAGCGCAGCAAGACATTAATGCTATTAGAAACAGAGCTTTACTAGACAATACTACTTTAACAGATCCAAACCAGCTTCTGGATTTAATTGCTCTTGAAAGACAGCGTGAATTTTTTGCCGAAAATGGCCATAGATGGCTGGATCTAAAAAGAACTGGAAAACTAGATGAAACGCTCTCTGTTTTATCTGATAAAATCTGGAAAACTACCGATAGTTTATACCCAATACCAGAACCTGCCATTCGTTCTAATCCCTTCTTAAACCAAAATTCAGGATACTAAATTATAAAAGTAACGCAAGAATGTGTTTTCAGTAAAAATACATTCTTGCGATTTTAAAAAACACTATGGAAACAACAATTGTAAGAGTTGAGGACTTGTCGCATCAATACAGTAAGGATTGGGCAATACAAAATATTAGTTTTGAAATTAAAACAAATAGAATTTTAGGTCTTTTAGGATCTAACGGCGCCGGAAAATCGACCACAATGAATATTCTTTGCGGCGTTTTAAACCAAACCAAAGGCAGCATTTTTATTGATGGAATTAACCTGAAAGAAAATCCTGTTGAAGCCAAAAAACTTATTGGCTTTTTACCGCAGACACCGCCTTTGCATTTAGATTTAACAGTAAATGAATACTTGATTCACTGCGCACAATTACGCCTTGTAAAAAAAGAAGATTTAAAAAACGCCGTAGAAAAAGCCAAAGAACAATGCGGTATTTCGCATTTCAGCAATCGTTTAATTCGTAATCTTTCCGGCGGATATCGCCAGCGTGTGGGAATTGCGCAGGCTATTATTCACGAACCAAAATTAGTTGTTTTAGATGAACCTACAAATGGACTTGATCCTAACCAGATTTTAGAAGTTAGAAATTTAATAAAAAAAATCTCTAAAGATAAGGCCGTGATATTTTCTTCACACATTCTTTCTGAAGTTCAGGCAACTTGTCAGGATATCCGAATGATTGAAAACGGACACATGGTTTTTTCTGATACACTTGACGCTTTCAATAATTATATCGAAGCAGATAAATTAACGGCAAGTTTTGAAAATCCGCCTGCTATTTCTGCCTTAACCGATATTCCGGAAATAACAAATGCCGTATTTCTTTCGCCTAAAAAAATACAGATCACTTTTACCGGAACACAGGAAGTGGCTGAAAAAATCATTTCACTAAGCGTTTACAACAACTGGAAATTACGCGAGATTCAATTTGAAAAAGTTTCTCTCGATGAGATTTTTGCCCAATTATCAAAAAAAGCGCCTTCTAAAAACACTATTATTTCTTAAAAAATAAACAAATGAAAACTATATACAGAATTGCTAAAACAGAACTCAACACGATGTTCTATTCGCCTGTTGCGTGGGTTGTTTTAGTTATATTTTCAATCCAGTCAAGCTGGAAATTTTTCAACTCTATTGAACGTTTTGAAAAAGCACAAAAAATTGGAGAAGGCCTGGGGAACTTGACTCAGACTATATTTTCAGGTTACAGCGGCTTATATACAGAAATGCAGAATTACCTGTATTTATATGTGCCTCTTTTAACAATGGGGTTGGTAAGCCGTGAAATCAACAGCGGCTCTATTAAACTTTTACTTTCTTCACCTATTAAAATAAAAGATATCGTATTAGGGAAATACCTTGCTATAGCAGCTTATTGTTTATTATTTGTTGGTATACTTAGTTTACAGGTTGTTATAGCTTATTTCTCTATTGATAATTTAGATTTAAAATTTGCCATTTCAGGACTAATTGGCTTGTATTTACTAGTATGCACCTACGCAGCGATCGGGCTTTTTATGTCTTGTCTTACATCTTATCAGGTTGTGGCTGCAATAAGTACACTAGTTGTTTTGGCCGGATTAAATTTTATTGGAAAATTATGGCAGGATGTAGAGTATGTAAAAGATATTACCTATTTCCTTTCGATTGCCGGCCGTGCTAACGAAATGCTCGAAGGATTAATTATCAGTAAAGATGTCTTATACTTCGTTTTGGTAAGCAGTCTTTTTATTGGTTTAAGCATTTATAAATTACAAACAGGAAGAGATGCACAATCTGTTTCTCAAAGAATTTTAAAATATACAGCTTTAGTAAGTTCAATTCTTGCACTTGGCTATATTACATCGAGAGCTTCATTATCGATGTATTATGACATGACCAGAACAAAAGACAGAACACTTACAGAAACCAGTTTAAATATCGTAAAAAAAATAGACGGTCCGGTTAAAATAACAACTTATGTTAACTTGTTAGACATTAACTATTATATGGCTATGCCCTATTCTCAAAATACAGATATTGCCAGTTTTGAAAAATATACCCGTTTTTTACCACAAATAGAAATGGAATATGTTTACTACTACGACACTTCAAACAATGAAGCTTTGTATGCTCAAAACCCTGGTTTGAATGACAAACAACTTGCGCAGAAAATGATTGAAACGCAAGATTTAAAATTGAAAAAATTATATTCTCCCGAAGAAATTAAAAAAGTTATTGATCTAAGACCTGAGCAGAACAGAGTCGTTAGAACGATAGAATACAACGGAAAGAAGACATTTTTAAGAATGTATGATGATATGTTTAAAGTTCCGATGGAAAAAGAAATATCTGCGGCTTTAAAACGTGTAGTTGTACCTGCGCCAAAAATTGTTTTTGCAACCGGAAACATGGAAAGAAGTGTAGACAAAAACGGAGATAAAAATTATAAAACAGGTTTTAATGAAATTTCATTTAGATATTCCTTAATAAACCAAGGGTTTGATGTTTCATCTGTAGATATTAATGCACAAAATATTCCGGACCAGACTTCAATTTTGATCATCGCCGATCCAAAAACACAATTAAGTCAGGGTGCTGTAGACAGAATCTCAAAATATATCGATGAAGGAAAAAATTTAATGCTTTTAGCAGAACCAGAAACTAATTCGGCTTTAGCTGCCATAACAGATAAATTAGGAGTAAGTTTTACAAAACAAGCCTTAGTTCAGGAAAGCGAAACCAATTCTCCTGATTATTTAGTAACCGATCTTCAAAAAAATATAGATCCTGCGATCATTAAATTCAGCAAAAATAAAAACAACAATCCTATTCCATTTTTAGGAAGCAGCGGTATTACAACCACAAAAAATACAGGATTTAAAGTAACGCCGCTTTTAAAAACAAACAGCCAGCCGGCTTGGGAATCTCAAACAGGAATTACGTCAATTCCCGAAGATTTAAAAAAACAGCCTTCTGTTACTTCCATTCCGCTTGTCGTTGCCTTAACAAGAAATATAAATGGAAAGTCACAAAAAATAATTGTGGCTGGAGATGCCGATTTTATGGGCAATGCCGAGTTAAGCCGAGGCGGATCAGGAACATTTCAATTTGTGACTGATGTTTTTAACTGGTTCAGTAATTACGAATTTCCAATTGATACGACCCGACCTGAAAATACGGATAAGAAAATAACAATAAATGCCAATCAGGTTTTCATTAATAAAATCGTTTTCATTGGGTTATTTCCTTTATTAATCATATTAAGTGGTGCTTTTATACTAATTAGAAGAAACAGAAGATAAAAAAACATCAAAATGAACACTAAAAAAAATATCATTATTGGGATTATGGCCTTGTCTTTTCAAGGCGCATTTTCTCAATTTAAAACCAACATTCCGCTGAATAAAGACGTTGTAACCGGAAAACTAAAAAACGGATTAACGTATTATATCATGCATAATGAAGAGCCAAAAGACAGGGCAAGTTTTTACTTTGTTCAAAATGTGGGCGCCATTCTCGAAGATGACAATCAAAACGGATTGGCGCATTTTCTGGAACACATGGCTTTTAACGGTACAGAACATTTTAAAGGAAAAGGAATCATTAAAATGCTGGAAAAAAACGGCGTAACTTTTGGTAAAGAAATTAATGCTTATACTGCTCAGGATGAAACTGTTTACAACATCAGCACAGTTCCGGTTACCAACGAAAAACTAATCGATTCTACGCTTTGGGTTTTACACGACTGGTCTGGATCTTTATCTTTAACCAATCAAGAAATTGATGCCGAAAGAGGCGTTATCAGAGAAGAATGGAGAACGCGCCGTACAAGCGATTTTCGTTTAAAAATGCAGACAGATCCTGTTTTATACAAAGGTTCAAAATACAGCAAACGCGATGTTATTGGCGATTTAAATATCATCAATAACTTTAAATATCCTGAATTGAGAAACTATTATAAAAAATGGTACAGACCAGATTTACAGGCTGTAATAATTGTTGGAGATATTGATGTTAAAGTAATGGAAGAAAAGGTCAAAGCGATATTTTCAGGTATTCCTTTGGCAAAAAAAGCAGCTGTAAGAACGTATGCCGAAATTCCGAAACATGATGAATTATATTTTGGAACAGCATCTGATAAAGAAGCTTCATCTACAACAATTACTTTGCGATATATTACAGACGAACCATTGGTAAAAGACAGTACTGTGACAAGAAAAAATGTAATGAACTCTTTTTATACCAATATATTAAACAATCGTTTTAAAGAATTACTCTTAAAAAATCAAAGCTCAAGTTTAAATTTAAGCGCCTATTTTAGTGGAATTTCTAGATTAAACAATTCGTATAATATTACCGCTTCTGTCAAAAAAGGAAAAACACTCGAAGCATTTGAAGAAGCCTATACAGAAGCCGAACGTTTAAAACGTTTTGGAGCTTTAAAAACAGAATTAGAGAGAACCAAAAAGCTTTTTATCAGTTCATACGATGATTTTATCAGCAATAAAGATAAAGTCGATAATGACAGCTGGGCAGATAAATTGACCGATTATTTCTTAAAAGCAAAACCATTTCTTTCCCCTGAAGACGATTATAAGTTAATTGTTGGTATTATAAAAAGTATCACTTTGGAGGAATTGAATGCTTATGCTAAAACCATTCAAAAACCAACAAATCAAGTTGTTTTAATAACAGGTTCAGACCAGGATAAAAATGATTTTCCAACGAAAGAAGCGGTAGTAAGTGTCATGAAAAAAGTAGAAAATAGTACTTTAGAACCTTACACAAAAAAAGAAAACAATGCTCCTTTAATTGATAAGGAATTAAAACCTGCATCCATAAAGAAAACATTTGAAGTAGCCGGAATCAAAGATGCAAAAGGGTATATTTTAGAAAATGATGCAAAAGTAATTATCCTTCCAACGACATATTCGCAGGATCAAATTATATTTTCTGCTTTTTCAAAAGGCGGTAAATCTCTTGTAAAAACAGAAGATCTGGCTTCTGCCGAAATTGCAACAACAATTGCAAGATCGTCTGGTTTAGGAAATTTTGACAACATTGGTTTAAAAGAAAAACTAACCGGAAAAGTGGCACAGGCAGCTCCTTTTATTGGCGCGAATACACAAGGTTTTCAGGGAAGTTCAAATAAAGCCGATTTAGAAACAATGCTTCAATTGCTTTATCTTTCTTTTGAAGCACCTCGTTTTGACCCCAACATTTTTAATATTCTAAAAGAACAGTATAAAAATCGTTTAGAAACTATTAAAAAAGATAACGGAAGCGCTTTTAAGGATTCTATTGATTTAGCCAATTCAAACCATAATGCAAGAACTTTTTTATTCAACGAAAAATTTCTTGAAACGATTGACTTAAAAAAAGCAGAAAGCATTTACCGTGACCGAATTAAAAATGCTGCTGATTTTACATTTGTTTTTGTTGGAAATATTCCGGATTCAGCTTTAGAATTGATTCAGAAATACATTGGAAATATAAAATCGAATCCGGCTTTAAAAGAGAATTATATCGATCATAACATTGAACCTAAAAAAGGAAAAACGATCGTGCATTTTAAACGCCCAATGGAAGTGGCTAAAACAACCGTTTATTTAAACTTAGCAGGAAAAACGGAATACAGCAAGGAAAATGCCTTGTCAATTTATATTATTGGAGAAATATTATCAAAACGATTCCTTCAGACTATTAGAGAAGAAGAAGGCGGCAGTTACGGCGTAAATGTGGGCGGTAATCTGGAAATGATTCCAAAACCCGCTTTTAGTCTTGCCTTGACTTTTGACTGCAATCCAGATAAAGAAGAAAAATTAATGCAGATTGTCTGGAAAGAATTAAACGATTTAAAATCAAATCCGGTAAATGCTAATGATTTGGAAGACATTAAAAAAGCACTTTTAAAAAACCGTGAAGAATCACTTAAAACCAATTCTTTCTGGAATACTACAATTTATAATAATACCTTAAATCAGATTCCTTTTTTACAGGATGATGAGTATAAAAATTTAATTTCTAAAATTAATCAAAAAACTATTCAGCAGTTTAGTAAGCACGTTTTGGATAGTTCTAGTAGTGTCGAAGTTATTATGAGCCCTGAAAGCCAATCAGGAAAGTAAAACTTTAGAATACATTTTTATTTTATTAGTCATTAAAGGTTGTCTTCCAAGACAGCCTTTTTTGGCTTTATACCAAAAAAAAACGCCTCATTCCTGAGACGTTTTTATCATATTTATTTAATTAATGACGATCATTGTGTGAATGTCCATGATCTTTACCGGATTGCTTTTGGGAATTGTTATTTCTTTTATTCTCAGACTTCTGTTTTCCTTGAGATTTGTTATTTTTTACCGGTTTTTCTCCTCTGTTTTTCTGAGGCTGTCCTTTGTAACCTTTTGGATAATTAGCCCTGTGTTTACTGTGATAGGTGTAAGGAGCATCTCCTCTATAATCTGTTAACACCACTTTATAACCTGAATACAAATCATATTGTCTGTATCTTGAAGGAAGTCTTTTTTCACGCATCCATTTTCCACCGTTATCGTAAATAAACACACTTTGGTTTACATCATAATACACATCGATGTCTGGTAAATAATAATATCTGTCGTCGTCATAACCTTGTGGTCCCCAGCTTGGAGGTGTTCCAATATTTACATTAATTGATACTTGTGCATGGGCAAAAAATACACTCATAAATAATACTGAGGCGAATACTAACTTTTTCATGTTTTTAGAATTTAGGGATTAATTTCATTTAGAAACTAATCTAAAGTAGTGCCAATATTCGCGTTTACAGAATTCATTATACAGAACCGCCAAACCAATCGACGAACAGTGTTTTTTAACCGATATAGATTTAAAATTAAAAACGCCTCATTGCTGAGGCGTTTTTAGTCATGTTTAAACTTAACTGAATGGCGGATAATCGTAATCTTAACAATTCAAAGTTAAATACAATTTTTAGTATTAAATTATTATTTAGACCAAGGTTATATTTTTAACGACCAACGTTAATTATTTATAGGAAAATATTTATTTCCATCCTCCGCCTAAAGCTCTGTATAAGTTTACAACGGCTTGTAATTTTTGTAAATTATCATTAATACCGCTTAACTGTGCTGCCAGTAAATTTTGTTCAGAAGTTAATACGTCTGTATAATTTGTTGCTGAACTGTATTCCAGAAGCTGCTGTGTAAAATCGACTGCTTTTTCTAAAGCTTCAATTTGTTTTTTTCTTGAATCTTCTTTTTCAACAGCCATTTGGTATGAATACAAAGCATTAGAAACTTCCTGACCCGCTGTTAAAAGACTTTGCTGGAAATTGTTATAAGCCTGTAATTGTTGTGACTGTGCTGTTGTTAATCTGAGCTTATTTTTACCCTGATTAAAAATTGGCTGCGTTAATCCTCCAATAATAGAATAAAAAATAGAATTAGTAAAGAAATCTTTTAATTCTAAATTCGAAAATCCGCCGCTTGCCGTAAGCGTTAAACTTGGATAAAAATAGGTTTTAGCCAGATTTGTAGATTCAAAAGCTACTCTGAAATTAAATTCAGCCTGACGAACATCAGGACGGTTTTCTAATAACTGTGAAGGTACTCCAACAGCAATGTTTTCCGGAATAACCTGAGTTCCTAATTCTCCTCTGTCAACTGGTCCCGGAGCTTGCCCTAATAAGATATTTAAAGCGTTTTCGGTTTCGCGGATACTTTGTTTTAAATCCGGAATCAAAACTTCTGCTGCATGCTGATTGGCTTCACTCTGTACAACTGCCGCTCCTGTTACAATTGCTCCTTCTTTTAAAGCTTTAATCGTTTCAACATTTTTAATACGGCTTTCTAATGTTTCCTGAGTGATTTTTAACGATTTATCGTAAGCCAAAAGCATAAAATAATTATTGGCAATGTCAGAAATTAATTGTGTCTGAATGGCTTGTTTGGCAGCATCTGTGGCCAAATAACTAGCTAAAGCGGCTCTTTTAGAACTGCTTAGTTTTCCCCAGATATCAGCTTCCCAAGACGTACTTACACCTAATTTATAAGTTGTAGTCAGGGTATTGATATTAATTCCGGCAGGAAAGTTAAGCCCCGCTTCTGACTGTTTCGTGTGCGTTGCACTTGCATCCAGCTGTAAGGTTGGGTAATAAGCCAATTTACTCTGACGCAATGAAGCTCTTGCCTGTACTATATTTTCAATAGCATTTTTCAGGTTCAGGTTTTGATCTAATCCTTTCTGGATTAAAGCATTCAGCTTTTCATCTTTAAAAACACTCTGCCACGGCATATCAGCAATCGTAGTCGTATCGGCAGAAGCCTCATCACGATACAGCTTGTCTGTCGAGAGTGCTGCTGGACGTTCGTACTTTTTGGTAATGGAGCACGCACTTAAAAGCGCGGCTGCAATTACCATAAGAATATATTTATTTGAACTATTCGTCATCTCTTTTTAATTAAATTTTACTCTTTGTGAGCTTCTATTAACTGAATTTCCTCCTCATCATCGTCATCATCATCATAACCGTCTTTTGCCGGACCGCTTACTTTTTCTTGTAAAGTCTGGAAAATGATAAATAAAACCGGAATAACAAATACTCCTAAAATGGTTCCAATTAACATACCTCCAACTGCTCCAGTACCAATCGATTTGTTACCAACGGCACCTGCCCCAGTAGCAAACATTAAAGGCACAAGTCCAAGAATAAAGGCAAACGAAGTCATCAAAATTGGTCTTAAACGCGCTACGGCACCTTCAATTGCCGCTTGTACAATTGGCAGGCCTTTACGCCTTCTGTCTAAAGCAAATTCGACAATCAAAATACCGTTCTTGGCAAGAAGTCCGATAAGCATGATTAAGGAAATCTGAAGGTAAATATTACTGTTCAGCTTGAAAATAATCGAGAATAAATACGCTCCTGCTAATCCAAACGGAATCGAGAATAATACCGCAAATGGTAAAATATAACTTTCGTACTGCGCACTCAATAAGAAATAAACGAAAACCAAACATAAAATAAAGATGAAAATCGTTTCTCCTCCAGAAGCTAATTCCTCACGTGTTAAACCTGAAAATTCATATCCATAACCTGCAGGAAGGTTTTCTGCAGCTACTTCCTGAATTGCTTTAATTGCATCTCCAGAACTGTAACCAGGTTTTGGCGCTCCGGTAATCGAAATAGAGGTAAACAAGTTAAATCTTGAAATCGATTCAGGACCAAAAACCCTCGTCATTTTTACAAACTCTGTAATTGGAGCCATGTTTCCAGCACTGTTACGAACGAAAATTTTATTTAATCCTTCTGTATTAGCTCTAAATTCTGGAGCAGCCTGAACCATTACACGGTATTGCTTACCGAATTTATTGAAATTCGAAGCATACAATCCACCATAATATCCCTGCATAGTCGATAAAATCGTATTTACCGAAACTCCTGCATCTTTGGCTTTCGCCAAATTAACATCCATCATATATTGCGGGAAACCAGGGTTAAATGGTGTTGTTGCATATTGTATTTCCGGACGTTCGGCTAATTTAGCAAGGAATTCATTGTTTACTTTATAGAATTCAGCAGTTGTATGTCCTCCTTTATCCTGTAACTGGAATTCGAACCCGCCGCTTTGTCCAAAACCTTGAATAGTTGGCGGCGAAATAAAGAATATATTAGCTTCACGAATACCGCTTGTTTTTGCAAAAAGCTGTCCAATTACATCATCAACACTTAAATCACGCTTATCCCATGGGTATAATTTTACAATTACCATACTGTAAGCACTACCCGCTCCAGCAGTAAAGTTCTGCCCCACGATACGAAGTGTATTTTTAACTCCCGGAATAGTTTTAGCAATACTGTCTACTTTTTTGGCCATGATATCTGAACGTTCCATAGAAGCAGACGGCGGTAAGCTGATATTGGCAAAAACAGTTCCCTGATCTTCTGAAGGAACGAATGCAGACGGTGTCGTTTTCATCATATAAACCAATGCAACACCTGCAATTACAATAGAAGCTAAAGCAATCCATTTTTTAACCGAAAGAAACTGCACTGATCTTTTGTATTTTCCTGTTACATTATCAAACGCAACGTTAAAAGCCGTATAAAACCTTTGTAAATAAGTAGTCTTATATTCATGATCCTCACCATGCGGTTTTAAAAGCAGGGCACATAAAGCCGGACTTAAAGTCAAGGCGTTTACTGCCGAAAGAATAATCGCAACAGCCAGTGTAATACCAAACTGTTTGTAGAAAACTCCGGTTGATCCGGTAATGAAAGTTACCGGAATAAAAACCGCAGCCATTACAAGCGTGATTGATATAATCGCCCCCGATATTTCGTTCATCGCATGTATTGTAGCTTTCTTGGCCGATTTATAACCGTGGTCCAGTTTGGCGTGCACCGCCTCGACGACCACAATCGCATCATCGACCACAATACCAATTGCGAGTACCATCGCAAAAAGTGTCAATAAGTTAATCGTAAATCCAAATAAATTAAGGAAGAAGAACGTTCCTACAATCGCAACCGGAACTGCAATTGCCGGAATTAAGGTTGATCTAAAATCCTGAAGGAAAATAAATACTACAATAAAAACCAGTATAAAGGCTTCAATCAAAGTATGAATTACTTTTTCAATAGATGCATCAAGGTTTTCGTTAACGTCAACCATAATGGTATATTTCATTCCTTTTGGGAAACTCTTTGCTGCTTCTTCAATCAGTTTTTTAGAATTGATAATTACATCACGTGCATTCGATCCCGGAGTCTGGCTGATAGCCATCGCTGCCGATTCTACACCGTTTGTTTTAATCGTTGAAGCATAACTTAAAGATCCTAATTCTACCTTAGCAACATCTTTAAGTCGAAGCATCTGCCCATTTCCAACTGATTTAATTACAATTTCCTCAAATTCCTTAGCCGATGTTAAACGTCCTTTGTATTTAATTACATATTGAAACGCCTGATTTCCGTTTTCACCAAATTTACCTGGTGCAGCTTCAATATTCTGTTCTGCCAAAGCAGCCGAAATATCACTTGGAATCAGCTTATATTGCTGCATTACATCTGGTTTCAGCCAGATTCTCATAGAGTAATCTTTTGCACCAAAAACCGTTACATCTCCTACCCCAACTACACGCTGGATTTGCGGCACAAGATTGATTTTGGCATAATTTTGAAGAAACGTCTGATCGTATGCTTTATCATCACTGTATAAAGAGAAAATCAATAAGTTACTACTCTGGCTTTTGGTTACTGTAACCCCGGCCTGAGTTACCTCTACAGGCAGTAAACTTGTTGCTCTTGAAACCCTGTTCTGAACGTTTACCGCTGCTAAATCAGGATTGGTTCCTACTTTAAAGAAAACTTTGATCGAAGCATTTCCATCATTTGTTGCTGTAGAAGTCATGTAAGTCATGTTTTCTACACCATTAATCTGCTCTTCAAGCGGAATTACAATACTTTTCAGTACCACATCAGCATTGGCTCCTGTATAACTTGCTGCCACGTTTACCGTTGGCGGTGCAATATCCGGATATTGTGAAATCGGTAACTCTATTAGGCCTAAAACACCTAAAATAACGATAATAACAGATATTACCGTCGAGAGTACGGGTCTTTGTATAAATCTTTTAAACATTTCTTTTATTTTAAATCGGCGTAAACTGTTTCCGGGCTTTGTTTTTTAGCTTTAATTTCAGATCCCTCTTTTAGAGAAGCTACTCCTTCTAAAACTATTTCGTCTCCAGGTTTTAAACCGCTTGTTACTACGTAATAGTTTCCTGCTGTATTTTCAAGTACTGTGATATTAGCATTTCTTGTTTTTCCGTCTTTTCCTAAAACTACTGCAAACATTTTATCCTGAAGTTCAAATGTTGCACTTTGAGGAACAATGATTCCGTCTTTTACTTCTTTTGGAATTCTTACTGTAGTACTGCTTCCGCTTCTGATAATTCCTTTTGGATTTGGGAAACGAGCTCTTACGTTTACTGTACCTGTTTCAGTATTGATTAATCCGTTTACGGTTTCTATGTTTCCTTTTTGATCATAAGCAGAACCATCTGAAAGCAATAAAGAAACTGCCGGCATGCTTTTTAATTTTTGGTTTAATGAAGCTCCAGAATCTTTAGTAAAATTTAAAAGCGCTTTTTCATTTAAAGCAAAATAAGCATATACGTTTCCAATACTTGAAACCGTTGTTAAAGGTTCAGCTGTATTTGAGCTTACTAAACTTCCTAAACGAAACGGAATTGAACCTACAACTCCATTAACCGGACTTGTAACTGTAGTATATCCTAAATTAGTTTTAGCATTTACCAAAGCTGCGTTTGCCTGAGCTAAAGATGCTAAAGCAGACTCATAAGTATATTGTGCCGATTCTAAATCGTATTTACTTATAATTCCTTTTTCAACCAAAGGTTTTACTTTGTTTACAGCCAGTTTTGCAGAACTCAAATCAGCCTGAGCACTTTTAATACTTGCTGTTGCTGTACGAACTTGCTGCTCATATTCTGGCGCGCTGATTTTGAATAACGGCTGTCCTGCTTTTACAACAGCACCTTCATCTACAAAAATTTTATCGATGTAACCTTCCACTCTTGGTCGGATTTCTATATTCTGCTGTCCTTGAATACTGGCTGGATAATCGCTGTTTAATGTAGCAGATTCCGGCTGTAAAGTCAGCGTTTTATACTCTTTAACCTGCGGTGCTCCTCCGGCCTGAGCCGATTTATCATTTTTACCGCATGATGCGATAATAACTGATGCTGCGAGAATGCTAAAAAATGATTGCTTATTCATTAGAAATAATATGTAATTATCGATTATATGACAACAAAAGAAATAAAATATAACATACAAAAAATTTCAAATAGACGAAAAGCAAAAGACAATCGATAAAGATGATTTTACACCCGATGGTTTCTATTTCAAAATTAAACAAGCGTTTAATTTTAAACTCGTCGGCTCTAAAATGGTTTTTACAGACTGTAATTCTCTATTTGCCGATTGCTTCAAAATTGCATTTAAATAAAATGTAATATTGTCAATAAAACACAAAACTTGTAATGGCATCAAACGTTTACAGACCTTATTTTTTTACCGGACTGCATATTCTAAGCTGGTTATTACTGGGATTTATCATGCTGTTTTACATGCCCTTAACCTGGAATGTAATTCTTCCTGGTATTTTCTGGCTTTGGCAGATTATTATATTGATTTTGTTAATCATTATTTTTTATACTAATGCTAAAATCATAGTTCCCAAAACCATTATAAAAGACAATACTTCTCCGTTTTTAATCTGGGCATTTATCATTGTTTTTGTAATGCAGCTTATCGCTTATTTTTATACCTCGCAGACTGATCTTCATAATAAAATAAGCTTGGTTTTAGGATTCAAAAAATATAGAAATCCCTATTTCGACAATTATGTTTTAATGCTCACTTTATTGGTTTTAGGAATCAGCACGAGCTGGGCAATGTTACAATACTGGCAGAAAGCCGCACAGCACAAACAAAAACTGGAGCAGGATAAAACAGTTGCCGAACTGGCTATGCTGAAAGCACAAATTAATCCGCACTTTTTCTTTAATTCCTTAAACAGTATTTATTCGCTTACTTATACAGATATTGAAGATTCCAGAAATGCGCTTCATACTTTAAGCCGAATGATGCGCTATTTATTGTACAGCACCGAAGAGAGAACAACGTTATTAAAAGAAGCCGAGTTTATGAGAGATTTTATCGCCCTTATGAAACTTCGTGCCAATAAAAAACTGACGATTACAACCGATATTCCAGAAAAAATACACGATTACCCAATTGTTCCAATGTTATTATTACCTTTAGTAGAAAATGCTTTTAAACACGGCATTCATGCTACCGATAAAAGTGAAATTCATATTAAACTGAGACAAAACGGAAGCAATCTGGAATTTGAAGTAGAAAATACCTATTTCGAAAAAACGTCTACTACAGATGAAGGCGGCATTGGGTTAACAAATACAAAACGCAGACTGCATTTAATTTATCCGCATAAACATACTTTAATAGCAGGTATCGCTAAAAACGGTATGTATAATGTACAGCTGCAAATAAATTTAGAATAATGACAACATTAAAATGTATAGCAGTAGATGATGAACCTCTCGCATTAAAACTGGTCGAAACTTTTATTGACCAGACTCCTTTTTTGCAATTGAGCGCCAGCTGCGATAATGCGGTTGAAGCCATGAGTTTAATCAGAGAAAAACAGCCGGATTTGGTTTTTCTGGATATCAATATGCCCAATTTAACGGGAATGGAACTCGCAAGACTTTTGCAGGAACAGCCGGGACAAGTGCCAAAAATCGTTTTTACTACCGCATACAATCATTATGCAATTGAAGGATATAAGGTAAATGCAGTCGATTATCTTTTAAAACCTTTCAGCTACGAAGAGTTTTTACGCGCTGCAAATAAAGTGCTTCAAATAACCGAAGAAGCATCAAACAACTTCCAGCCCATTACAGCCGATGATGAATTTATTTTCTTAAAAGTAGAATATCAATGGGTTAGAATCTCTCTAAAAGAAATTTTATATATCGAAAGTTTAAAAGATTATGTAAAAGTTCATTTAGATGACAATCAAAAAGCAATACTTTCTTTGATTTCCTTAAAAGCCTTAGAAGAAAAATTACCGTCAGCGAAATTTATGCGTGTTCATCGATCATTCATTGTTTCACTTGATAAAATAAACGCCATAAGCAAGAATTCTATTTTTATAGATAAAACAGAAATTACAGTAGGAGAACAATACAAAGAAACGTTTAAAACCATTGTAGATAAATGGTTAAAGTAAAATTGAAAATTTTAGTATCATGCAAAAAAGATCAAACAAATATTATTTGACATTAAGCCTAAAGGAATATGCAAATGGTGATACCGAACCGGCAAAAGAACTCGGAATTGAATTTGATAATCACGATGAAATTTTTGGAATCATCCAAAGAATAAAAGACAAAAACATATTCGAAAATCCGTATGAAGCAACACAATTTGCTCTTGGGTTAAAATTGTTCAGCGAAATAAAACTGAAACACCGAAACAATCCATTATTTGATGAATTAAACGAAGTTTTTCCAGTATTCATGAAAAAATTAAAAAGCTTGTAGTTTACTGCAGGCTTTTTTTTTATTCGGAATTATGAAAGAATTTCAGAATGTTATGTAAATCAAGTTATTGTCTATTTCATTAATTTTATTGGAATGATCTAAAAAAAACAGCTTTATGATACATAAACATGGATTAATTATCACTAAAACCGAATTAGATTTTGAAATCGAAGGCGTTTTAAACCCAGCAGTTATTGCTGCAGATGGAAAAATACATATTTTTTACAGAGCTGTTGCTTTAGGAAATCATTCCACAATTGGATACTGCCGTCTTTCTGATCCTTTAACTATCGAAAAACGATATGAACATCCAGTCATAGTTCCCGAAACTCCCAATGAAAAATACGGTGTTGAAGATCCCCGAATTGTCAAAATCGATGATCTTTATTACCTTTCGTATTGCGGTTACGACGGCGAAAATGCATTTGGATGTGTTGCAACTTCTTCAGATTTAAAAAACTTTACCAAACACGGCATTGTCGTTCCTCAATTATCAGGCGATGAATTGCGTTCGCTTATAAAACACCAGCAGGATTTAAATATCAAATATTTTCAGCCAAGTACAGGAAGCAGTTATGTATGGGATAAAAATGTCGTTTTCTTTCCAAGAAAAATAAACGGAAAACTTCATTTCCTGCATCGAATTCGTCCCGGAATTCAAATTGCTTCGGTCAACAATCTTGACGAATTAAATCAGGACTATTGGAAAAATTACATGCTGGATTTTAAAAACCACATTGTACTTGACCCAAAATTCACACACGAACTAAGTTATTTAGGAAATGGCGCGCCGCCAATAGAAACAGAACACGGCTGGCTTTTAATTTATCACGGCGTTCATGATACTATCAACGGATATATGTATGTGGCCTGTGCCGCACTTTTGGATATTGACGACCCAACAAAAGAAATTGCACGTCTGCCCTATCCGCTTTTTGTTCCAGATCAGCCTTGGGAACTCAAAGGTTATGTCAATTACGTCTGCTTTCCAACAGGAACTATTCTCGACGATGAAGAACTTTATATTTATTACGGCGCCGCCGATGAAGGAATTGCCTGTGCATCCATTAACATAAATATTCTGCTAACAGAACTTCTAGCTAATAAAGTTTAGTTTTTAGTCGCAGTTTTTAGTCACAGTTGCAGTCGTAATCTTTAGTCACAGTGGCAGTCACAGTTTTCAGTCTTTGCAGTGAAACCATTCACTAACAACTAATCACTAATCACTAATGACTAATCACTAATGACTAACCACTAACCACTAATCACTAATCACCAATCACAATTCACTTTTATTCCCTAAATTAGTTATTCCAAAAAATTAAAACCATGGATAACAAAATAACCAAAGAAGACATTAGTCAGGAAGTATTTGATTTGTATGATGACTATGCGCACAATAAAATTAACCGAAGACAATTCGTAGAAAAACTCTCCATATTTGCCGTAGGATTACTTACACTGCCTTCGCTTTTAAGTTTTATGACGCCAAATTATGTCGACACTATTTTGGTTCAGCCAACAGATCCAAGACTTAAAACAGGTTATATTAATTATGATTCTCCAAAAGGAGGCGGATCTATAAAAGGTCTTTTATCACAGCCTGCTGAAAGCAAAAAGAAACTTTCCGGAATAATTGTAGTCCATGAAAACCGCGGACTTAATCCGTATATTGAAGATGTAGGCCGAAGAGCTGCTCTTGAAGGTTTTATAACACTCGCTCCCGATGCTTTGTCTCCGCTTGGCGGTTATCCAGGCAATGATGATGAAGGACGAGAACTGCAAAAAAAGCGAACCAGAGAAGAAATGCTCGAAGATTTTATCGCCGCTTACGAATATCTTAAATCACACAAAGACTGTAACGGCTATGTTGGCGTTGTAGGTTTTTGTTTTGGAGGATGGATTTCGAACATGATGGCCGTAAAAATTCCGGATTTAAAAGCAGCAGTCCCATATTATGGCGGACAGCCGACTAAAGAGGAAGCTGAAAAAGTTAAAACACCGCTTCTTTTGCATTATGCAGGTTTAGATACGCGCGTAAACGAAGGCTGGCCTGCCTATCAGGAAGTTTTAAATAAAAATAAAGTCGAAAACACCGCTTACTTTTATCCAAACGTAAATCACGGTTTTCATAACAATACTACACCAAGATATGATGAAGCAGCCGCCACATTATCCTGGACCAGAACTATTGACTTTTTTAAAGCCAAATTAAAAAAGAAATAACCTCAATTCTATAAAAGCTTTTGTAAATTTGGTCTGTCTCATTAATTCAATTTCAACACAAAAAGACAGACCAGATGTTACGACCTTGGCAATTTGAAATTCATTTAGATAAAAAATCAGACAAAGCGCTTTATCTGCAAATTGCCGATGCTATAATCAATGCGGTAAAATCCGGTAAATTAACCAGCGGGAACGCTTTGCCCGGAAGCCGTCAGCTGGCAGGATTATTAAATGTAAACCGAAACACGGTAATCGAAGCCTTAGATGTTTTAATTGCCGAAGGCTGGCTGATTACTGTAGATCGAAAAGGTACTTTTATTGCCGATATTCTTCCTGAAACCAATTTCAATAAGAAAACAGAAACCAAAGCCAGTAGTACAGTAGAAAACCCGAAACCGCATCTTGTTTTTGATGATGGACTTCCCGACAGCCGTCTCGCTCCTATGAACGATCTCGCACGCGCATACCGCGAAATATTCAACAGAAAATCACGCTGGCAGATTATGGGTTACAGCAATGAATTGGGAAATGCTGAATTTCGAAAAGCGATTGTGCAAATGCTGAATTTTAAAAGAGGAATGAATGTTTCTCTTGATGAAATCTGTATAACACGAGGAAGTCAAATGGCGATGTATCTCGCAGCGCATTGTTTACTTTCAAAAGGAGATTCTGTTATTATTGAAAATCCGGGATACAAACCTGCGTGGGAAGCTTTTGAAAATGCCGGCGCGACTCTGCTTCCTGTGAATATTTTAAAAGATGGTTTAGATTTAGAACAAGTTGAAAATCATCTTAAAAACAATAAAGCCATAAAAGCGATTTACGTTACGCCTCATCATCAATTTCCAACTACCGTTACGATGAGTTTAAAAAAAAGATTAAAACTTATTGAGCTTTCCAATCAATACGGATTTACAATTATTGAAGATGATTATGATAATGAATTTCATTTCGGGCAAAGACCAATTCTGCCAATTTCAAGTTACAGCAATGCTAAAAACTTCATTTATATTGGCACTTTAAGCAAAATTGTAGCTCCTGCTCTGCGTATTGGATATTTGGCCGCTTCTATTGAAAACATACAAAAAATTGCCCAGCATAGAAAAATAATAGACGTTCAGGGCGATAATATTATGGAAGAAGCTGTTTTAAATCTTATAAACGAAGGAAAAATTAAGAGGCATCTCAAAAAAACGAATTTAATTTACAAAGCCAAAAGAGATCATTTTGAAAGCCTCTGCAAACTTCATTTAAAAGACAAAATCACTTTTACTAAACCCGAAGGCGGTCTGGCATTTTGGATTGTTCCAAAGTCAGAAATTGACCTTCAAAAAGTCTGCAATGAATTATTAAAAAAAGGAATAAAAATAATGAGTCCGGAAAAATTCAGTTTTGGAAATCCTGCTTCCGGTCTGCGTCTGGGATATGCTTCATTAACTGAAGAACAAATGGAAGAAGGTATTTTGGCACTTTCAAAATATTTATAACCGAACCGGTTTATGATCGAAACAATCCAGTCTTATATCGCTTATTTCTAGTTTTACATCCAATAATTTACAATAGTTATTTCCGTTTTTCTCTACAAAGTAACCGCAGTTATAACAAGTGCTTTGTACATTTATAAGCTGTAAATCTTGCAATTGCTGAATCAAAGAACTTATAGTTTTCCATAAAATCAGTTTCTCTTTTTGAGAACCTGCCGAAACTAAATCAAATAACGGATCTGTAAAATCTTCGGTTAAAAGCACCATTTCTAAACCGTTTGTTGTAAGCTCGATTGTAGAACTTCTGGAATCGTTGGCATTTACCGTTTTTGTAATATATTTTTTTTGTTCCAAAATTTTAATTGTATCACTGATGGTGGCTTTTGTTAAATTGAATTCTTTTGCCAGACAACTTACGGTTGCTTTATTTTTTGCGTGATGTTTTATAAATATTAAAACCTGAATTTGTATTGGGCTTAGATCATGTTTTTTGGCTTTTTCCCAAAGCAAAACCCTGAAAACCTGAGACAAACGCTCGAATCCGGCTGTAATTTTCCCGTCCAGATTATTGTTTTGTGTTTCTAAATTGAAGATGTCTTTCATAATTACAGCAAATAAAACAGACTGAAAGTCCCCACACTTTCAGCCTGTCGAATTAATAATTCTAAACGAAAAATTAATAACAGTTTTCCATTTCAATAATCGAAAATCCGTTTTTAAGAATTTGATTTTCAATATCTGCAGGCGCTTTATCGATATGACAAAATCGGCATTCTTTTGAGGTCAAAGGCTGACCTTCCTGTAAAACTGTTTTTAGGTATTCTTTTCCGTATTCAAAAACCTGATTTGCATCGTCTGTATTTTCATCTACCAAAATATCAAAATGCATTATTTTACCGTCTTTTCGGGTTACATAAGTATCCCATACTGCTACTTTCATTTTTATTTTTTATTTATTGTTATATTTTTTAAACACATAGGAACATAGTTTTAAAACGTAGTAAAAGGCGGTTCACTTGTTTGAACAAATCCCGATAGCTATCGGGACTATGTGTTAGAAACTAGTTTCTTTTTTACTCTTTATAAAAGAAAAAAAATCTATGTCTCTATGTGTTTAAAAAAATCCTTGTTTAAAATTAAAGTTTATAAAACCTCTTTGAAAAAACTCCAAAGAGGCGTTTATATTTACCCAATTACTTCTTCTATAGAAGCACCAAAATTAATGTGCAGTACATTTCCATTTGGTGTTACCAAAGCCGGAACTGATTTTATACCCGCTTTTTGAGCTTCAGCAATTCGGGATCTGTCTTCACCGATGTTTACTACTTCAACATCTTTAACTAAATTTAAAATGTCGTGTTCTGCGCTTACGCAAACTGGACAACCTGCGTGATAAAAAATTGATTTACTCATTTGATTTGATTTTAATTTGACTTTATTGCCGAGACAAAATTAGGCAGGATACCTAACCATTAAATAATCCAGTTTTTTCATTTTTGGGCGTTTTCTGGTCTGGTTCTTTTATTTATCTGGACTACTTTATATAGAAAAAACTGGATCTTTTTTACAATCCACTTTACCTTTAACTTTGCTCATTATGAAAGAGGATATTATTTATAATTTAAAGCAGGTTCACGATCGTATCGAAAAAGCCTGTAAAGCTTCGGGAAGAGATACAGCAGATGTTCAGTTATTACTGGCAACCAAAACGGTTCCTGCCGAAAAAATACGAATTGCTATCGAAGCCGGAGAAAATTTAATTGGCGAAAATAAAATGCAGGAATTTCGGGATAAGGATTCAGAATTAAAAGATTTGAAAATCGAACGTCATTTTATTGGTCATTTGCAGACAAATAAAGTAAAAGAGGTTTTGAAATACGTAAGCTGTATTCAATCTCTTGACCGATTAACTCTGGCAGAAGAATTACACAAACAGCTCCAGAAAGAAAACCGGACTATTGCTGTTTTTGTTCAGGTTAATACCTCTTTTGAAGAAAGTAAGTTCGGTCTCTCTCCAACAGAAGTAATTCCGTTTATTAAAGAAATCAGGAAATATGATACTCTAAAAATCAAAGGTTTGATGACAATTGGTTTATTAGATGTTGAAAAAGAAAAAATGCGTCCGTCGCTTCATCTGCTTAAAGAAATAAGAGATCAGATTTATGAGGCAGAAATTGAAGGTTTAAGCAATTTAAAACTTTCAATGGGAATGTCTCAGGATTTAGAATTGGCTATAGCCGAAGGTTCAAACATTGTTCGAGTGGGAACTTCAATTTTTGGAAACCGCTTTTTAGGCAAAGAAATCTGGAACGAAAATATTGCAGAATAAAACCTAATTTTGCACTAAATAAAATCTCAAATGAATCTGTACGAACTTGTTGTAAACGATACTGAAAAAATTGCAATCGATGATCTGTTTTTCAGCGAAGAAAATAAAACAGCCCTTCTTCAAACGATAAAAGAGCATAAACATCTTGAGGAATTAAAAAAGTACAATTTAAAAGTTGATAATAAAATACTGCTTCACGGACATTCGGGCTGTGGTAAAACAACAACAGCAAAGGCAATTGCAACAGCTTTAAATAAAAACATTGTAATTATCAACCTCAGCACTTTAATTAATGCTAAAATTGGGGAAACTTCTAAAAACGTAAAAACGATTTTCGACAAAGCGATTCGTGAAAAAGCGGTTTTATTTCTGGATGAATTTGACCAGATTGGAAAAAGCCGTGAAAGCGACGACAAAGATGTTGCCGAAATGAAACGTTTGGTAAATACTATTATTCAGCTTATAGATTATTTCCCAACAGACAGTTTATTGATTTGTGCTACCAATTTTTACAATAGTATTGATACGGCTTTACTGCGAAGATTTCAAATTAAGCTGCAATTTGAAATGCCTGACCAGCACCAATTGAATGTTTATTATGACAAACTGCTGGCTGATTTTCCGGAACATCTGCAGGACATTCTGCGAAAATATGATATTTCTTATGCAGAGGCAAAAGATTATATTCACACTACAATGAAAAGGCAGATTATTGCCGAACTGGAACTTAAAGAGCAGAAAATCAACGAAACGATTATATAAAAAAACGCCTCATATCCTGAGGCGTTTTAACAAATTAAATTCTGGTAATTAAGCTTTCGCTTTTCTTTTTACTGTACAGCCAATTTCTTTGGTTTGTGTTACAGCCGGCTTTTGACCGCTTTTTAAAGATGCAATTACATCTTCTGCATATTTTACCTTATCGGCTTTTGTTCCTTCCGGATCGTTGTCGATAGCGCCTACATATTCTACTACGTTTCCTTTTGCTGTTTTAGAAACAATGAAAACGTGCGGTGTGCGTTTTGCTCCATATTCGTCTGTAATTTTTTGTCCCGGATCAAATAAATATGGGAAAGGGTATTTTTTTTCTTTTGCCAAATCCTGCATTTTACTGAAAGTATCTGCTGTAGAAGCTTCAGGATCGTTTGGATTAATTGCAATTACAGGATATCCTTGTGGTTTGAATTTTTTATCTAAATCGATAATTCTTTGCTCGTAACCTACTGCATAAGGACAGGTATTGCAGGTAAAAACTACGATATAACCTTTTGCATCTTTAAAAGTCCCAAAAGAAACTTCTTTGTTGTCTACATTTTTCAGTTTAAAATCTGGTGCAGTATCTCCGGCTTTAAGTGTTGTTCCTGTTTGAGCCTGAGCTAAAAAGGCAGAAAATGCCAATGTTAGTAATAAGATTATTTTTTTCATGGTTTACAGTTTTTTATATTCAGTTAATAATTGTTCGTATGTAAATTCGCTTTCTACAAATTTTCGTTTATCGTTTTTAATGAAAAGTGTTGCCGGAATACTTCCTGACCAGTTTGGGTCAATTCTATCAATAAATTCCTGCGGACTGCTTTCGTTTAAAAGAAATACTTCGTTTTTAAGGTTTTTTCTTTTTACAAACGGAACTACATTCGATGCCAGCTTTGATTTGAAATCCAAACTTACTAATAAAACAGCCAGTTTTTCTGATTTGTGTTCGGCGCTTAGCTTTTCAAAATGCGGCAGTTCTTTAATGCATGGCGCGCACCACGTTGCCCAAAAATTCACAACATACGTGCTGTCTTTTCCATTTTTAATTCGTTCGTTCAGCTGATCGATGTTTAACAGCTTCACATTCTGACTGTAAGCCGAAATCGAAAAAACACCAAACAGAAATAGATACAAAAAAGACTTGATTTTCATGAGGTACAATGCTTTAGGATTAATTTGTGCCTTACAAATATAAACTAATGAAATCTTACTTTTTGTTAATAAAAGTTTAATGGAGTTTTTTTGAGGTTCTAAGGAGCTAAGATTCTAAGTCATTAAGATTTATAAATCGTTGCTTCGGAATTTTAAAAATTTAAAACAAAAGAACTAACGGTTCGAACTATATTGCAGCGTTGGATTTTAATCCAGCGTCATAAAACCGCAAACAAAAAGAGAGCCGTAGGCTCGGCACATTTTAATTTTTTATCTTTTAAAAGAAACCAATTTTTTATTCAATTCTATTACATCTTCTTTATAGCGCGGATATGCTGTTATGTTTCTCACGCTATGATTTTGATTATTGGTTAACCCAATTTCTTCTGTTTGTTGAAATGGAGATTCCATAATTAAACCATTTAAAATACAATCTGCGATATAATCCGAATGTGTTTCAAATTTTGGAATTTCTCTCAGATGTTTTGCGATTATGGGTTTTAAAATAGATTTCTGATTTTCTGTAATTCCTGTAATAGGAAGAAAAAGCAAAAATAATGAAGGATATTTTTCAAAGGCCAATAATTCATCTAATGTAAAAAACCAGGCTTCAAAATGTCCGCCTAAATTGCCAATGTAAATATCATTTAGAAAAAAGTTGATTTCATATTCCTGAAATTCAACAGCATAATTTAAATCATCTGTCAGTTTTTCTGCGATGTATCTTGGGTTTTCTTCTATATCATTCTGATTAAAAAATACGTGTTCCCACTCATAAGCTTTTGTTTCATCCGTTTCTACAACTTCCAGAACCTCATCAATATTTATTTCTTGTTTTTCATCATAACCTCTTGACCAGCAGAAATAAAATTTCCAGAAAAAAGTATTCTGATTCAGTTCTTCAATTGGGATCTGTCTATTCATCTACTTCAACTTTAAATGGATACGTAAAATCAGCTGTATACTCTGGTTTTTCAGCAGAAGGTTTTAGCACAAATTCAAAAGTAGGTTCCATGCTTTCAAATTCTTCTATTTTTCCCGAAACCGTTTCTACTTCTAAAAGCTGTTTGGTTAATCCGGCCAGAATAGTAACCGAATACCAGCCGTTTGGCAGTTCAATTGACGCGTGTTTGTATTTCTTTAATAACCCGACTTTGGTTTCTGTAAAATCTCTCAAATACGGAATCGTATACAGGTAGATTCTGCCATTCGCAACTTTTAAACAATATCCGTCACGCTGGTGCTGTACTTCATTTTCTGCTTTTAACAACTCTGGTGTTTCATCTGATAAATTAAAATAAACGGTATAAGGATAATTTTCTATTCCTATCATTGGCACAATTACGCCTTCTTCTACAACCTGATCTCCGGTTTCTTCTGTTGTGAATTCCGTCAGCAGATCATCCGGCAGGTCATTTTCTATTTTATATTGAAGCAGATAATCTGGATCGCCCAGAATAAAATAATCCATTAGGTCATTTAGTACTTCGTCGAATTTATATACCGTCATTGTTTTTAGATTTTAGTTCTTTTTCCCATATAATAACTGTATTCCTTATCAAAAGCATATCCTCTTTCATCAATAACTTTAAAATGAAAATCGTTCAGGCTTTTGGTTTTTATAACTTTTACTTCCTCATTGATTGTTCTGATGTAATAAGCATATTTATCATCTTTGGCATAAAAAACATTATCGCATTCTAAATAATAAGTTCCGTCTAAACAGCCTTCCAGAACTTTAAATGCATTTGGATTGGCTTCTGGAACTATATTTCCTTTGAAAAAAACATGATTTTTATCTAAAGCCATATTTCCAATTAAATCCGGATGCGGAATTGTAAATGACTCTAAATCGACATTTTCAATCAGTTTTACGTCTCCAAAATATAATTGATCTTCAACCTGAATGTGATAATTATTGAGGTGTTTGGCTTTACTCAGATCAAAAGGCATCTTATCATCATGCCGATAATAATTTCCATTTGAAAATGTATATCCTTTTTTAATATCTATTACTTTAAAATCATTAGATTTTGCATCTTCAAGAATCGCAAAAGCGGTAAAAGCGCTTTGAATATAAACATGGTTTTTATCTGTAAAATAAATCGTAGATGCAAAACCATCATTGTCATATTCTGCGTTTGTGACTGTTATTTTAAAAGTTTCAAAATCAATCGTTTTGTAAAACTTTTTAAACACTTCGCTTTCATAACAAAGAATAAATTTGTTGTCTATAATTTTATAACCATGTCCTAGATCTTTAATCATGATCGCTTTATTTTTATTTTTTATCTAATTATTTCGAATTGATTAGAGTTTTTTTGGACGTATACAGATAATGGAACTTACAGCCATTTTTATGATTGTCCCCAGTAGAATTCACAGTTATCAAATTTAAGGGCTTTAAGATCATTTTTATCAATTAAAACACTAAAAACACCTTCGTCATTAAATCCGTTTTCTCCTATCTGCAAAAGCACTATTTTGTCTGAATTTACTATTTCTAATATCTGATTTTCCTGATACTGGCAATGTGTAAAAATTCCGAATATTTTAGAGGTTTCACTTCCTTCAAAATAATCCCATAACAAACCATCTTCGTTTGTATATTCTTCTTCATCTTCGTATTCTGGTTCACGGTAACGATTTGAAAGATTTTCAGTATTGGCAAAAACTTCTTTTATCAATACGCCTTCAAAAAAGTTGTCTTCATGATCTTTAACCACTCTCACCAATTCACTGTTGTCAACATCTGCATATACTGCCAGGCCTTTATCTTCCATGATATCAGCAAAAAAGAATAAATGTCCGGTTTTAGGCAAAAGTCCCAATTTATCATGTGGCGCAATTTGTTTTAAATCCAATTGAGCAGCAAAACGCAGCTCATCTGGGTATTCGAAATCTTTTGGAAGATCAGCAATTGGTCCGCCATAGCGGGAATGCCCAAACGGAATATCTAACGTGCTTGCTTTTACCAGCAATCCATCTTCTAACAGAATTTCAGGCATTTTTAAACTGTCTCCATAATAATGTTTGGTCGCCGGACGTAATTCTATTATATCAAATGTTTCTTTTTTCATTTGGTTTAGTTTTATGGTCAATTTATTTGCTTTTATTATTATCCTTTTCGGCAATCCAGGTTAAAAATGCGGTATCGGCACCTCCTATTTCAACAATTCTGTTTTTATGTGTCATCACGCCCAAGCCGTGTTCGCTGTCCCATGAACAGGAGAAAAGAAAACCAATGTACGGCAGATCGTCTTTAAAAACAGATGTGACATAAATCGCTGTTGGCGATATCAGATTTGCAAAACCTTTTATATTCGTTACATCTGGCATAAAATCAGGTTTGTCTTCTTCACTGTAACCATAATCTTTCTGCCAGTCGGGATATACTTTTAGTAATTCTGTTATAATACTTTCCAGTATTTCGGTTTGGTTGTTTTCAAGATAGTCGATTCCGTTTTCGTGTTCTTCCCTGAATTCTTCTTCCTCGTCATCATCAAATAATATTTCACATTGTATTTCCGGTTCTTCTTCATTAAAAAATGACTGCCATTCTCCTAATTCAACCCATTCGAAATAATCGTCCTGAACTTCTTCCTGTTTTGGAAGTTCACGCGGATTTTCTAAATGTTTATTGAAAAATTCATAACAAAAAGGTGCTCTTGTAAATATATAATCGGGATTTTCATTATAACACAAATTGAAATATTCTAACGCTTTTTCTTCGTTACCACATTCTAAACAGCATTGTCCTTTGTAATAATTTCGAATATAAGGTTCGTTTCTGCCCGAAGCTGCATGACGGTCATTCATATCAAGCCAGCGTTTCATGTTCGGGAAATCTTTTGCCCAGATATATTCATTGGTCATTCTTCCGGTAATGATATAGGCCTGATAAATATTGTATTTTTCATCATCGGCTTCTGCCCATTTTTCTTCAATAAAACTAATCAAATCTTGTTTGGTCAGTTTGTTTGTTTTTAATGAAAATTTATCTAAAAACGTGTCTATTTCGTTTATAATGCTTTCTGCGTTTGACATTTTTTCTATTTAATGATTTTACTACCGACGATATGTTCCTAACGGAACATTTTTCGATATGCTTTTTCTATATATGATGTTCTTAATGGAACATTTGATCTACCGACGAGATGTTCCTAACGGAACATTTTTCGATATGCTTTTTCTATATATGATGTTCTTAATGGAACAT